>CENP01236543.1_pt1 | contig 23909 bp, 25 predicted proteins | sample 361281 | NCBI WGS metagenome assembly CENP01 (sample SAMEA2591122, study PRJEB7988) | marine metagenome | biome: marine biome (ENVO:00000447); feature: deep chlorophyll maximum layer (ENVO:xxxxxxxx); material: saline water (ENVO:00002010), including plankton (ENVO:xxxxxxxx) | depth 70 m | reverse complement strand
CTTAAAGATTTTCAAATTTATAAAATTATTAAGCTTTTAAAAAGATTAGTTAAATGATGAATGAAAAAAAATTATATAAGTTTGCTAAGGATTTGTATCCAATTCATAGAAGTATAACAGGAGAAGGAGTTAGAAAAACCTTATCTTATATTAAAAAAATTATACCCAATTTAAAAATTAAAAGCATTCCTTCAGGAAAAAAAGTTTTTGGGTGGGAGATTCCCAAGGAATGGTCGGTTAAAGATGCTTATGTTAAAAATAATAAAGGACACAAAGTAATAGACTTTAAAAAAAATAATCTTCATTTAGTTAGTTATTCCAGCCCAATTAATAAAAAAATAAATTTAAAAGAATTGAAAAAAAGGCTTTATTTTTTAAAAAATCAGCCCAAGGCTATACCTTATATTACATCTTACTATTCAAAACATTGGGGCTTTTGTATTAGTTATGAAAAATTGAAAAAATTAAAGAAAGGCACATATGAAATTTTAATTCAAAGTGAATTTAAAAATGGTTTTTTAAATTACGGTGAAATTGTAATTCCAGGAAAGTCTAAAGATGAAATTTTAATTTCTACAAATATTTGTCATCCTTCAATGGGAAATAATGAGACATCTGGAATTGTTGTGACTACAGCTTTGGCTCAATGGTTATCAAAATTAAAGGATAGAAGATATACATATAGAATTATATTTATACCAGAAACAATTGGCTCTATTGCTTATATTTCATTAAACAAAAAAAAACTTAAAAAAAATGTTAAAGCTGGATTCGTAGTTGTTTGTGTAGGAGATAATAAAGCTTATTCTTTTTTATCATCAAAAGAAGAAAATACCCTTTCAGATAGGGCGGCACTTTATGCATTAAAAAAATATGTAAAAAAATTTAAATATTATAATTTTTTAGAAAGAGGAAGTGATGAAAGACAGTTTTGTAGTCCTGGCATTGATCTTCCTGTTTGTTCAATTATGAGAAGTAAATATGGAACATACCCTGAATATCATACTTCTCTGGATGATTTGAAATTTATTTCTGGAAAGGGTTTAAAAGGCTCGTTAGAAATTTTAAAAAAAACTTTAGAGATTCTAGAAATTAATTTTACTTATAAAAATACTTATAATTCTTTTTGTGAACCTAAGTTAAATAACTTTAATTTAAGACCACCAATCAGTTTTAAAAAAAACTATGATTATGATAAAAACCTACTTAACATTTTACTTTATGCTGATGGAAAAAGAGATCTTATAGATCTTTCTAATAAAATTAATGTAGATATTTTTGAAGTTAATCAAATAATTGATAGATTAATTAAGTCGAGATTGCTTAAAAAAATTTAATTAAATAGTGAAAAAAAATAAGGTAAAAATTATTTTACAGGCAAGAACAATGTCATATAGGCTTTGGGCAAAATCACTTTTGCCAGTAGGAACCATACCTTTGGTAGTTCTTTGTGCCAGAAGATTAGGTAATACAGGATATCCAGTAATAGTGGCTATACCGAGGGATAAAAGCGATGATGCATTAAATTTAACACTTAAAAAGAATAAGATAAAAGTTTTTCGAGGAAGCCACACTAACGTTCTAGATAGATATATACAGTCAACAAGTAAAATGAATGGTGAAGATTTAATAGTAAGAGCAACTGCTGACAATCCTTTTCCAGACGGAAAATTTATTAAAGAAATGGTAAATTTATTTCACAAATTAAAGCGAAATTATATGTGTACACATCAAAAATTTTTTAATTTACCCTATGGGTTGGCAGTACAAATTTTTAAGTTAAAAGATTTAAGAAGAATTGGAAGAAAAAAACTTTCAAAACTCGACAGAGAACATGTTGTGCCAGCTTTGGCAAAAGATAAAATAAATACTAGATACAATGGGCAAATATCTACTTACAAGAAGTATTATACTAGGGATAAATTATCTATAGATACTATCGAAGACTATCTAAAAATAGAGAAAATATTTAGAAAATGTAAAAGTCCAACAAAAGAAAGATGGTACAAAATATTAAAATCTAAACAATGAGAGAAATAGGAATAAAGAAAAAAATTATTTTAGGTACTGCTCAACTAGGTATGAATTATGGTTTTTGCAAAAACAACCTTTATAAGTCTCACAAAAATATTTCTCAGATTCTGAATTATGCCAATAATAAAAAAATACACTATTTAGACACGGCTAGAGCATATGGTTTATCAGAGATAAACATAGGTCAATTTAATAGTAAAAATACTCAAGCGAAAAAATTTAAAATAGTTACTAAACTAAGTAATTTATCTAAAATTAGTAAAAAAAATTTAAAAAGAGAGATATTTAAAAGTGTGGCTAGTTCCTTATTTTCTTTGAGAAAACCAAATATTGATATTCTTTTAATACACAATTACAGAGATTTGAGTAAACATAAAACTGATTTAATAAAATATTTAAACCAACTTCAAAACAGTGGTTTAGTAAAAGAAGTTGGAATTTCAGTTTATAAACCAAAAGAAGCAGTAAAATGTTTGAAGATAAATTTGATCAAACATATACAAATTCCATTTAATCTTTTAGATCAAAGATGGTTAGAAAAAACTTTTAAAAAAAATTTAGAATTTCGTCCTGATGTAAAAATACACGCTAGAAGTATTTTTCTTCAAGGATTGTTGCTTAACAAAAAAAAATATTGGCCAAAATGGTTTCGAAATAGAGATAAAGCTACACAAACTGTAAATCTTATAACTAAAAAACTTAAAAAAACAAACAAGGTTGACTTATGTCTTTCATATGTAAAATCATTTGAATGGATAAATTTTATAGTTATAGGAATTAATAGTTTAGAACAGCTAAAAAAAATAAACAAAATGAACAGTAAAAAAAAACTTAATTTTAATCAAAGGTCTTTTGTAGTATCTAAAATGAAAGATATAGCAAATAATAGAATTTTATTGCCTTATAAATGGAAACACAATATTTAAATTTAAAAAATAGAGTATACTTGCTAACTGGTGGGACAGGATACATAGGAAGCATAACTGCTAAAGAAATTCTAAAATGTGGTGCAAAAATAATCTTGACCACAACTTCTGAAAGAAAATCTAAAAAGTTTAAATCTTCATTAGGATTAAAATTTAAAAAAAAATGTAGAGTAGTTGTAGTGGATTTAAATAAAGAAGAAGATATAGACTATTTAATAAAAACAATTAAAAAAAACTACAAATACATAAATGGAATAGTTAATAATGCTTATGGCGGGAATACTGGATCAATAAAAAATATTAAAAAGGTTGATTTTCAAAAAGCTACTAATTTAAATTTATATGTTCCATTTAAAATTATTAAGGATTTAAAAAATTTAATGATTAAGGGTGCTAATAAAAATAAAGTTTCATCCTCCATCGTAAATATTGGTTCTATGTACGGATTAGTAAGCCCAGATGGAAAAATATACAAAAGTACAAAAGATCACAATCCAATACACTACGGCTCTACCAAAGCTGGATTAATACAAATGACAAGATATTTGGCTTGCAATCTTGAAGGAACAAAAATTAGGGTGAATTGTGTATCTCCTGGACCTATACCAAAAAAAATGAAGTCTAAAAATTTTATGAAAAAATTAATTAAAAAAACGCCAGCCAACAGAATCGGGAAACCAATCGAAGTTGCCTTGCCAGTAGTTTTTTTATTATCTGACCTTTCTTCATATATTAATGGAGTAAATTTACCAGTAGATGGTGGGTGGACAGCATGGTAGAGAATTGGAAAGTTTGGAAAAAAAATAAAAATGTTGAGTCTAGAACTTTTCAAAGAGTTAAAAATAAATTGTCCGAAATGGAGTCAGCTAAGCAGCTTAAGAAAATTATTCTTAATCTTTACAAACCGGGAATGAAAATTTTAGATGTTGGGTGTGCTTCTGGACATTACTATAATAGTGTAAAAAAAATTGATAAAGATATTTTGTACTTTGGTTTAGATCCAACAAAAGCCTATATTGATTTTGCGAAAAAACACTTTAAAAAAAATAATAATGTAAAATTTATTTTGGCAGATATCTACAAACCACCCAAAAATACTAAAAATAAATTTGATATTTCTTTTTGTTGCAATGTTTTACTTCATCTGCCTACATTAGATATACCCTTAAAAAATTTGATCAATACATCAAAGAAGTATTGTGTAGTTAGAACTTTAATCAGCGATAAGACACATATAAGCAAATATCTATATTCTGATAAATACGATAAAAAAGGCAATCCAAAAGATTTTGTTTACCAAAACACATATAGCTATGATTATTTTAAAAAAATTGTAAAATCAGTTGGAAATTGCAGTATTAAGTTTTTGAGCGATGAATTTAATGCTCAAAACATAAATAGTGAATTTAAAAAATTTGAAAAAAAACAAAGTGCTGTAACAAAAGTTATGGACAAAGTTCAGTTGGCAGGAAGTAAAGTTTTTCAGTGGAAATGGGCGATAATAAAAAAATGAAAAGAAAAAAAAGAACCAAAAAAATTAAAAGAGTTAGTGATATTATTAATAAAATTCAGAATACAAGAAGTAAAAATAATATCAACTGGATGAATATTTTGAGGGTAGCTATGAAACATTCTCCACGAGAAACAAAAAATTTATTAAGAAGTATAAATACCCACGATAGAAAGATTTCTAAACTTCTTAAAAAAATTGTTTGATATAAATAATTGAAAAAGAGCAGCCCCTATCTATCCAAAGTTTTAATCACAGACCTTCAGTTAACTTTTGATTTAATTAATGAAAAAACTGCAAGGAGATGGTCTCTTAATCCCTCTGAGATTAAGTATACAAGTCATAAAACATGGCTAAAAATAAAACTTAAAAAAAAGAGATTTTATTTCTGGAAATTAATTAAAAATTCGAAATGTTATGGTTTAGTTAGAATTGAATTAATAAAAAAAAAATATGAACTTAGTTATTTAATATCAAAAAAGTATAGAGGTAAGGGACTTGGTTCCAAAATGATAATAAAAGCAATAGATAAATTTAATAAAGGTAAAATCAAAAATATTTTGTATGCAAAAAGTTTTATTAAAAATTATGCTTCGAATAAAACTCTTCTTAACTCTGGTTTTAAATTATTAAATAAAAAAAAGAATGTAAATATATATGTTTATAAAAAATACAAAAATTAGCATTAATAGTAGGCCTTTTATAATTGCTGAAATATCTGGAAACCATAAAGGTTCTCTTCGAAGGGCTTTAAAAATAATTAAACAAGCCCACAAAGCTGGCGTAAGTGCTATAAAACTTCAAACCTTTGATTTAGATGAAATGACTCTTGACTCTGAGAGGAGTGGATTTGTGATTAATGATGCAAACAGTCTATGGTACAAAAAAAAATTATATGATCTATACAAAATTGCTCAAACACCTAAGAGCTGGCATTATGACATTTTTAGATTATGTAAAAAATTAAATTTAATATGCTTTAGCTCTGTATTTGACTTGAAATCTTTAAATTTTTTAAAAAAATTAAAATGCCCTGCTTTTAAAATTGCCTCTTTTGAAAACAATCATTTACCTTTAATAGAGTCAGTTGCGGCAACTGGAAAACCTGTAATTATTTCGACAGGTATGGCAAAAATTAATGAAATAGATCAAGTGGTTAAAATATTCAAAAAAAATAAAAATAAAAATTTCGCTCTCCTAAAATGTACAAGCACATATCCTAGTGATCCAAAAGAAACTAACCTTCTAGGAATAAAAAAACTTAAAAATAGATATAAGTGTGAGGTCGGGCTTTCCGATCATACAATTGGTATTGGAGCTTCTGTAGCAAGCATATCTCTAGGGGCAACAATAATTGAAAAACATATAGTTTTAAAGAAAAGAGATGGTAGCGTTGATGGCGAGTTTTCTCTTGATCCAAGCGAGTTTAAAAAATTAGTTAATGAAACAAATAATGCTTGGTTGGCTCTAGGAAAAAATAAAATTCAGCCAAGTGAAAAAGAAAAAAAATCATTAATCTTTAGAAGATCAATTTATGTTGTTGAGAATGTAAAAAAAGGGGAAATTCTTAGTGAAAAAAATCTAAAAGTAATAAGACCCGGTAATGGCTTACATCCCAAACACTATAATAAGATTATTGGAAAAAAATTTAAACGTAATATTTCTAAAGGCACACCTTTAAATATCAATTTATACAAATAAATTAAAAATTAAATGAAACGCAGAAGAGATTATTTAGATAATTTAGTAATTAATTATTTAAAAAGTAAAAAACTCAAAATAGCTGTATCTGATGTTGAAAATTGCTCTATTAACGAATTTAAAAAAAAGGTACTTAACTATAAAAAAAGATTAGAAAAAATTTGGAATAAAGGAACGAAAAAAAATAGAGGAGTTGCAATTTTATTAGATAGAAATGCAGACTATATTGCGATTATATTTGCCGCCTGGTTAACCAAAGGTTTTTATTTACCTCTCTCTTTAACATCACCAAAAAAAAATATTGATTATCAATTAAAAAATTCAGGAGTTACGGCTCTAGTATATCAGAAAAAAAATAAGACTCATTTCTCCACTTTAAAATTAAAAAATATTAATACTCCAAAACTAATTACTAATAATTATAAAAAAATTGCATACATTATATTTACTTCTGGAAGCACAGGTGAAAAAAAAGGTGTTTGTATTTCAAGAGAAAATTTAATTTCATATTTTAAAGCTATAAATACTATTTTTAGAAAAAAATTTAATTCTAAATCTGTTTTAATAAATGGAGAACTTACTTTTGATATTTCTTCAGCAGATTTAGTTTTTGCATTACTTTTTAAATGTGAAATAGTTTTGACCAATGATCCACGTAATTTGTTGTCTTTTTTTCACAAATTAGAGGAAAGAAAAGCAGAGTCGATTTATGTTGTCCCGTCAACTTTAGAAAAATTAACTGATTTTTTGAACAAATATAAAAATATTAATCTTAGATATGTAAAACAATTAAACTGTGGAGGTGAAATTTTACCTTATGACTTATTAAAAAAGATAAAACCAAAAATACCTAATGCTAAGATTTATAATTTCTACGGACCTACAGAATTTACAATAAATTCAACATTTTTTGAAGTTAGATTTAAAAAATCACAAAAAAAAATAATACCTATTGGAAAATTGCTACCTGGAAATAAATACTTTTTAAAAAAAAATAAAAAAAATACAAGTACAGGAGAACTTTACCTTAGTGGAAAACAAAAGATGCTAGGTTATGTTAATTATTTAGATCCAACTATTCAGATCAATAAAAAAAATTTTTATCCTACAGGTGATATTGTTTCTTTAGATAAAAATAAAAACTTCATTTTTTGTGGTAGAGAGAAAGATTATATTAAAGTTTCAGGATATAGAGTAAATCTTATAAGAGTAGAAAACTTAATTAGAAAAAATATAAATTTACCATCCGTTATTGTTGAGCATAAAAGAAAAATAATATTATTCTTAAAAAGGGGTAATTTGAAAGAGAGAATAATCTTAAAAAAATTAAAAAGAATTTTTTTAAATAAATTAGAAAGGTATGAGACTCCCTTTCAAACAGTATTTTTAAAAGATTTACCTCTTAATATAAATGGAAAAATAGACAAGAAAAGGTTAATTCAAAAATTAAGATAATGAAAAATTACTACTATGTACATACTGATTTTTTTAATTATTTAAGTTTCAATATAAAACAAGGTATCAAATTTCAAAAAACCCAAAAAAATATAAATCAAAACCTAAATAAAATGTTAGCAACAATTAATGAAATTACTGATGATAAATTAATAATACCTACTTACAATTATGATTTTGGAAAAAATAAAATTTTTGACTTATATAATGATAAAAGTCATGTAGGAGCGTTCTCAGAATTTTTCAGAAAAAAATACTCTTTAAATAGAACAAAAGTCCCCTTTTTTTCTTCATGTTCCAAAAAAATATTACCTCAACATAAAAGTCAAAAAAAATTTATTGATCCATTTGGAAAAAATTCAGACTTTAATTTTTTAAAAGAAAACAATGGAAAAATTTTAAATTTTGGATCAAATTTTGCTCCAACTTACATAATATTTATTGAAAGATTTATACCAGGTGGACCACTTTATAGATATGAAAAAATATTTCATGGAAAAATCCTTGAAAAAAATAGAGAAAGTAAAATAAAGGTTGTTTATATTGTAAGACCTAGAGGAATCGATATTTCCTATAACCTTAATAAAATTAAAAGTGATTTATTTAAACAGGGAATTTTGAAATCAAAAAAAACAAAAAACAACTTTCAATATGAAGAATGTGATGCAAATGATTTTTTTTACTTTTCTTTAGAAAAAATAAAACAAGATCCACTTTATTTTTTAAGTGAAAAAACTAAAAACTTCTTATCTAAAAATAAGATTTTAAAAAATGGTAGGGTAAAAATAGAAAGCTTTGAAAAATATTAATATGACTTTTGACAAAAAGTGGGATTTAGATATCTATAAAAAAAATAAACAAATTAATAGATATCCTCATGACAAAATAGTTTCATTTATCAATAAATACTTTAAAGGTAAAAAAAAATCTTTTAAAAAACTAACAGCATTAGATCTTGGTTGCGGAACAGGAAATAATGCGAAGTTTTTAAGTGACTATGGTTTTGGAAAAGTAATAGGAATAGAAGGGTCATACTCAGCAGTAAAAATAGCAAAAAAATATTTGCGGGAAAATAAAAATTGCAAAATAATTAAAGGTGATTTTAATAATATAGCATTAAAAAGAAATACAGTAAGTGTTTGCATAGATAGAGGATCAATAACTCATAACAAAAAAAGAAATATTCAAATTATATTTTCTGAGGTTCAAAGAATTTTAAAACCAAAAGGGTTATTCCTATCATATTTGTTTAGCAAAAATCATTATGCTTATAAAAGAAAGAAAAAAAGATTTTTTAAAAAAGAAACAAATTCTAAAAATGGCTTAGTTACAAGCTTTTTTAGTCGCAGTGAAATTAAATTCCTTTTTAAAAATTTTAAAACGCAAATTATTATTCACGAAATAAACTATAATATTATGTCTAATAAAAAATCTTCTATGTGGTTTGTAGTTGCAACAAAATGAAGAATAGAAAAATTATAGTAGTTGGTAGTGGTGTAGCTGGAATTGTTGCGGCAATAATGCTTCAAAAGAAATTTGGTAACGTTTATCTTATAGAACAAGAAAAAAAAATTGGTGGTCTTTTCTGTTCTAAAAAATTTAATAATGGATTGATATTTGATCAAGGATCACATTTTATTAAAGCTACAGGTATAAAAGATCTCGATAAAATTATTACTCAAGGAATGAATAAAAAAAAATGGAATGTTTTAGGAAATTTAAAAGGTGCTAGTTTTTTTGGTTCAAAATTGAATTCTCAATCACCTTTTATAGATACCAGACGTTTAAATAAAAAGATTTATGAAAAAGGTATTAAAGAAATCTTAAAAATAAAAAAAATTCTTAATTCTCATAAAAACCTTAAAGAACAAATTGTAAATAATTTTGGTCCTACTTTTAATAAACATATATTTGATCCAGTGATAAATAAAAAGTCATTTAGGTGTGATCTTAAAGAGTTAGATATAAATTCTCATTATCATTTTGGTTTGGGTAGAGTTCTAGCGTTTTCACCCAATGAAGCAAGAAAAGTGAAACAAAATAAAGTATATGATAAGAAATTTTCTTTTCATTCATATAGTGAGGGACAATCATCTCTTAATAGTTACTATCCTAAAAAAGGAGGTAGTGAGGAATGGGTAAAATTATTAAAAAAGCAACTTCTTAAACTTAAGGTGAAAATTATCACAAATACTAAAGTTAATACAATATCACACAAAAAAAATAAAGTTGATTTTATAACTTTAAACGGAGGAAAAAAAATATTTTGTTCAAAAGTTTTTTGGACTATTCATCCAGGTCTATTTTTAAAACTTTCGAATATAACTTTTAAAAATAAAACAAATAAAAAAATTAAAAAGATCTATACTACGCTTCATCATATTGCAGTTGATAAAAATTTTTTAACTAACGCCCAGTATATTCAATGTTATGATCCTAAATTTCACACATATCGAGTGACTCTTTATCCTAATATAAATACAGATAAAAAAGTATTCGATAATAATTCGAATAAATTGTATCATTTAACTACTGAAGTTATTTCACATAAAATTCCAGATATAAAATTACTTGAAAAAAAAATAATTAATGAATTGTATTTAATGAAAATTATTTCTAAAAACACCAAAGTTAAATTTAGTCATTCTGAAAATCTTTTAAATGGAATCCCAGTTCCTACAATAAATTTAAGAATTCAGAGCCAAAAAATTATTAAACTAGCAAAAAACAAAATTAGAAACGTTTATTTTTTAGGCAAAGCATCTGGAGCGTATTCAACCAGTTTAATTATGGGTAACGCCTTTAATGAGGTTAATAAAATAAAATAAGATTAGATTTAAATGTCTTTTAAAAAACACTATTTCATATAGTATAATAATCAGTGGAAAAAAAGTTGAAAATAATTGTAGCAGATCCATGTTATGATCATAAGGGGCTAAGCACACCTGTAATTCCTTTAGGAGCAGGGTTAGTAGCAGCTCATACAAAAAAAGAATTTCCAAAATTCGATGTGGATGTTTTTAAGGCTGTGACACCACTAATTGAAGAAATAAAGAATTCTCCGCCAGATGTTATTGGATTAACTAACTATCTTTGGAATAATAGCCTTTCGATTACAGTCGCACAAATTGCAAAAAAAGCTAATCCAAACGTTTTGATCATTTTTGGTGGGCCAGAAATTGAAAAAAATCCTAAAGATTTCATTTTTAACAAAAAAAAATACGAAATCGTTGATATTTTTGTTCAACATGAAGGTGAAATTGCTTTCGTCAATTTAATAAAAAAATTTATAGAAAAAAATTACCAAAAAAAAGGTCTTATAGAGTCAATTTCAGAATTGGGCAATTGCTTTATACTTGGTAAAGATGAAATTGTAAGCGGACCTAGTCTTCATAGAATAGAGGATTTAGACGAAACTCCATCACCTTACCTTCTCGGGATGTTTGATAAATTTTTATCAGATCCAGGTTATATGCCAATGATACAAACAAATAGAGGTTGCCCATTCTCATGCACATTCTGTCAGGAAGGCCAAGAATATTTTAATAAAGTTAGAAGACATTCACTTAAATTTGTAAAGGATGAGCTAAATTATATTTCAAAAAAAGTAAGACCAGATGCCGGATTGTGGATTACAGACTCAAATTGGGCGATGTATAAATGGGATGAAGACATAGCTGATCATATAGCTCAGCTTCAAAAAAATATTGGTTGGCCAAGAGAGTTAATTACAAGTACTGGAAAAGCTCAGCTCGAGAGGATAATTCGAATTGCAAAAAAATTAAACAATTCAATGTTTATATCAAATTCAGTTCAGTCTATGGATGTTAATGTTCTCAAAGACATAAAAAGAAAAAATTTAAGTCCAAAAGAATTGGAAAAAAACAAGGATAGTTTAAAAACTATTCGACAAGAACCAGAAATAATTGTGCCTTTGCCAAATGAAAGTAAAAAAACTTTTTTCGAGGGTATAAATAAATTATTAGACAGTGGTTCTAAACAGCGATTTGCAGTTTTTCAAGCATTAGTATTAACTAATACAGAAATGGCGCACGAGACACATATTGAAAAATTCGGATTAAAAATAAAATATAAACAACACTGGAATCTATATGGAAGGATAGATGGAAAATTTATTTGCGAAGTAGAGCGAGTGGTTAGTGAGACAAATACTATGTCAAAAGATGACTATTTAGACTGTAGAGCTTATGCAATGCTACTAGACTCGATACTAAGATTTGAACCAATTAGTGAAATTTTTAGATTATTAGAATCTCATTCAATCAAAAATAGCACTTTTGCAACTTTATTATTTAATAATATTAACAATGCACCTTCAGGAGTAAAAAGTTGTATAAAAAGATTTAAAGATGATCTTGATAATGAAATGCTTGATAGCGAAGAAGAGGTTCTTAATTACATGAAAAAGAACGAAGAAAAATTTAATTTGGGGATTTCAGGTGGTGGCAATTTGAGATATTCAAATATGCTTTGGATAGATTATTTTGAAGATACATTAAATCACATTTTAGGGACAATGAGAGTTTTATTAAAAGATAAAAAACATGTTCAAGGAGAAATAAACAATATAGAGAAATTTTTAAAATTTGTTTATGCCGACAGATTAAATGACAAGACCCCAGAGGTGGTATCCGAAAAGTTTGATTATGATATATTGGATTGGGCTCAATCAAATTACAATTCTTCTTTAGACAAATTTAAAAAATCTATAACATATAATTTTTTAAGAACTAAGGTCTCTAATTTAGAACCCTTAACGATTTGGCAAGATTTTGGCTTTAAATTGGATGAAGCTAAAAAAGAAAAACCAGTAGGTTTCGATACTCGTTTGTACATATCTAAATTAAGAAGAAGTGTTCAAAGACAATAAATGAACGAATTAATTGTCATTTACAAATATCATTAGAATACTATTAAAACAGCTTCTTAAAAATTAGTTATGGGCAAAAACTTAATAAATGACGATGAAGTTCTAAAAGTTGTAGGAAAAGTAATGAAAATATCAAAAAATAAATTGTCCAAAGATTTAAAGCTTGGATCAATTCCAGAATGGGACTCGCTTGCACACTTGAATATTTACTTTGAGTTACAAAAAGTTTTCAAAAAAAAAATATCTATGCAAAAAGCAGCAAACGTGAAATCAGTGAAAGATTGGATTAAATTATTAAATAACAAATTGTAATTTATGATTGATTTTGAAAAGGGAAGAATATCAAATATAAGTAAACTAATAATTAATAGTTTTAATAAGTTGCCAGCCGATACCAATGAAAAATCCCAAGGCAAGTACTTTAGATATAGGAAATTTTCTAGGTTACTTATGTCTGGTGAAAAATTCTTCTCAATAAAAGATACTAATTTTTATCAAAAAAGAAAAGTTAATAGATATGCAGGTGGGAAGATTAGAAAGTTTAAACCTATTGACTCAAAGGTTCTTAACGATTTTGCAGAAATTTTTAAAAAAAATTTTTTAAAAAAAATACTTGGAAAAAAAATTGAGATTGGCTTTCACCAGCTGAGAATTAAATGTGGTAAAAATTTTGTAGGATATCCTGTCCCTGAGGGTTGGCACAAAGACGGATTTGACTATGTTATACTGTTAAATATTGGGTCTAAAAATATAAAAGGTGGAGTGACTAGAATAAAAAATGAAATTGCTAGTGATCATGATGTATTTTCGTGGTTTTTGAATAAGGGAGAATACATCCTATTAAATGATCGTAAGTTTTTTCATTATACAGATCCAATAAATGTCATGGATAATAAACTAGAGGGATTTAGAGACACTTTAGTTGTTACTGTTCGTTCAATCTAACAATTTATAATTTAAGCGTGAAAATACTAAGTATTTTAAATTACAAGTTTTCATTTAAAAAAAATCGCAAGGTAGAAATTCTTCTATTAGACGACGACTATTCTTCATTAAATTTTGAAAATAAAAAGGTAGAAACGATAAATTTTAAAGAAATAAATTTTTATTATATTTTTTTAACTTTAATTTGTCTCTTTTTTAAAAATAAAAAAAAATTAAATTTTAAAAAACTTTACTGGAAACTATTGATGGATGACTATGACCCAATTGTTGCAATAGGTAATGACGTTAACATGAGAGTATTCTCATTTAAAGAAATGTACCCAGAGAAAAAGACAATAGCATATCAACTTGGTCATTATTGGGATATTCACGTAGAAAGGAGTAGGGATCAACTATCTGGAAAAAAATGTGATTATTTTTTTATTTTTAGTGAGTGGGAAAAAAAGATTTTTAATGTAATAAAAACAGAGTTCATAGTAAATGGCTCAGTAAAAAATAATGAAAAGATATCTATAGCAGAAGAAAAAAAATATGATTTAATGTTTATATCTGAATTTAGAAAACTAGATGAAAAGACAATTAATAAAGTAAAAAAAGGATATCATAGTTATACTTTTGCTAATAAATCCATACACATGTCTTTTAAAGATGTATGCAATATTTATATTTTGAACATCTTGAATAAATATTGCAATTCAAAAAATAAAAAAATTTGTGTTGCCAGAACCTCTATAAGAAAAGATAAAATAAATAAAATATCAAAGATTGATGAGATGAATTTTTTTAATGAGTATTTAGATAATTTTTCCATAGAGGACACCGATTCATATACACTGTCTGAAAAATCTGAGGTAACAATTTGTATCTCTTCAAATTTAGGACCTGAACTATTATCTAAGGGAAAAAAAGTTTTGTTTTTAAATGTAAATTCATTAACTAATGATTGGCCATTTTTGTTAACAGATGAAGGTCCGTTTTGGTATAAGGGAAAAAATGAGCAAAAAATTTTAGAAAAAATAGAATATATGTTGTCGTTAAACACTGATGAATGGAATCAAGTCTTAAAAAAAAGTGGAGTTAAAATGAATTATGATCCAGGCAATTCAAAATTAAAAAAGTTAGTTAACGAAATTTGTTCAAAAAGATAATTTTATGAAAATAGTGGCTATAATTCCAATTAAGAAAAGATCGAAAAGAGTAAAAGGTAAGAATTTTAAAAAGATTAACAAAAGACCTTTATATGATTTTTTACTAAAGAAAATAAAAAAGTGTAACTTTGACGAAATTTACGTTGATTCTGATAGCAATGAAATTGAAAAATATTGTAAAGAAAATAATATAAATTTCATTAAAAGGTTACCTCAATTGGCTCTTGATAAGGCTAATGGAAATGATTTGCTCAATTATCACTTAAATTTAATAAGTGCAGATATTTATTTTCAACTTTTCATTACTGCCCCACTATTAAAAATTTCTACAATTAACAAATGTATAGAAATATTAAAAAGAAACAAAAAGATAGATTCTATTTTTACAGCTCAAAAAATATATAGTTGGTTTTGGTTTAATAACCAAGCAGTCAATTACAGCCCTAGAGTTCTTCCAAGAAGTCAAGATGCTAAGCCCATGATTCAAGAGACCACAGGTTTATATGGAATTAAAAAAAAAGCTTTAAAAAAATTTAAATGTAGAATTGGAAAAAAACCCTTTTTTTATTTTGTAGATAAAAATGAAGCAATTGATTTAGATAATAAAGAAGATTTCAAATATTTAGAATATTATGTCAATAAAAATTTGCTTGGCTGAAACAAAAAAAGAATTAGATATAATTTATAGCTCAATTAGCATAAGAAATAAAATTCTTTGTTTACCATTGAATTTAGAAACATACTTATTTTGTTTAAATAAAAAAATTGATTTTATCAATCCAATTGACTTTATCGACAATGAATTCCACAAAAAAATTTTGAAAGAAGGGGAAAATTTCGTCAAGTCGATCAATTTTAAAAATAATATTTCTGAAACAACAATTTTAGAAATCAAGTCAATTTTAAGATTTAGATTTTATAGTGTAATTTTTTTATCGGAGTTGTTAAAAAAAATTTTAAAGAAATATAAAACAAACTCTCTAGTGATTTCAGGAAATAATTCATTAAACCATTTACCCAACTCTTTTTTAGCAAATGACATTGTTTCAAATATATTTAGTAATATTGATATAGAAAAAATAAATGAATTTACTGATAATAATTATGACAAACAAAATTATTCTTATGAAATTAATATTAAGACCAATGATAATAAAAAAAATATTCTACTGAATAGTCTAGGCTATAACTTTAAAAGAATAATATTTTCAAAGATATTTAATACAAAATATAATTTTTATGTTTTTGAAGAAAATAAAATTAGCAAATTAAAAAAACTTTTATTTAAGTTATTGAAAATAAAAACTATTGATTTAAAAAAAAAAAATGATAATTCTCAAAAAAATATTATCATTAAAAATATTGATTATAAGTTTGCTGATCCAAACATAAAAAAAACTATTTTTTTACTAATCGATAAATTAGAGAACTATTTTTCAGATTTTTACAAAAAAAAAAATGCTATAGAAATTTTTTTAAAAACTAATAACTTTTCGTTAATTTTAACAAGCATGGTTAGAGGTATCGGAGGCCACATTACTGAGAGTATAAACAAATCATCTTGCCCTTCTATTTGTATATCTCATGGTACAGTATCTGAAAAATTTAATGAATATGATGAAATCTACAAAAAAATTATAGCTTCATCTGTTTTTAGCGGAAGCAGTAAATTTTTTGCTATTCAAAGTAAAATAACAGAAAAAGCATTGAACACACATAAAATTAAAGGCGAAAAAATAATTACAGGAAACATATTATTTAGTGAGAATTCAAATAGTAATTTTTTAAAAAGTGGAAAAAAAATTCTTTTTGCTGTTACGTTAAAAAATTTTAATAATTTACAATTTTTAGGTGTAGAAATGTACTACGAGTTTATTAAAAATTTAGACTTGTTAAATCAACTATCTCAAGAAAAAAAAATTAATATAATTGTTAAATTACATCCTTCCGAGTCTAAATGTATTGATTACTTAAAAAATCAATACAATAATTTAACTTTTACCAATAAACCTGTAGAAAAATTACTAAAAAAATGTTTTGTTACAATTAGTTTTTCTTCAACAGTAATAGAAGATTCTCTCAATAGCAGAACACCTGTCATCTTATTTGACCAATGGAAAAGATATATACATTGTAAATCAAATAATAAATCTGATAAAAAAGCATTATACTATGCTAATACATATAAAGATCTTTGTGAGTCTATAGACAAAATATTATTAAGCAAAGATTATAATTTTGATGAATTTATCTTTAAAAGTTCTTCAAAAGAAAATATTAATAAAAAAATTTTTTCATTGATTAAATAAAAAATGCAGATTCTTCTTATTGGTGGTAGTGGATTTTTAGGTTTTCACCTAGTTAATTTTTTGGAAAAATCTGGACACAAAGTCACTATATTTGACAAAAAAGTAGGACACTTCAAAAATAAAAGAAAAAAAATAATTTTAGGAGATATAAACAATTATAAAAAATTATCATCGGTTATTAGAAACAAAGATATAGTTTATAATTTTGCAGCAATATCTGACATAGGAGAATCTATGATTAAACCTATACAAACAACAAAAAGTAACATTTTGGGAAATGTAGCAATATTAGATTTATGCGTAAAACACAGAGTTAAAAAATTTATTTTTGCAAGCACAATTTATGTACACAGTAATCAAGGAAGCTTTTATAGAGTTAGCAAACAATCATCCGAACTTTTTATTGAAGAATATCATAATAGATATGGATTAAATTACTCAATAATAAGATTTGGCTCAGTATTTGGCCCCAAATCCAGTAATAAAAATGGATTAACTAAAATTATTAATAAAGCATTAAAAGAAAAAAAAATTCATTATAGTGGAACAAAAAAAGCTATTAGAAGATTTATTTATGTAAAGGATGCAGCTTATGCGAGCGCAGAAATTATAAAGAAAAAATATAATAATAAAAATTTATTACTCACGGGAAACAAACCAATTAAGATTATAAAAGTTTTGGATCAAGTTTCTAAAATTCTCAAAATTAAAAAAAAATTTACTTTTGGAAATCTAACAGACAAAGGTCATTATGATGTAAGTCCATATAGCTATGTTCCAAAAAAAGATAATAAAATAAGAATAAAGAGCACAATCACACTTAAAGAAGGTATTTTAGAACTTATAAAAGAAATAAAAAATGAAAAAAGAAATTAATTTACTAGACTGCACTTTTAGAGATGGGGGATATTATAATAATTGGAATTTTAATAAATTTCTTATAAATGAATATTTTCAAACTATAAAAAAATGTAAAATAAAATATGTTGAATTAGGTTTTAGATTTTTAGATAAAAGTAAAATTAAAGGACCTACAGCATATACTAAAGATAATTTTATTAATAAGCTCAATATACCTCGAGATATTTCGGTGGGTGTTATGATCAATGCTGGCGATTTACTAAAGGAAGGAACATCTCCACTACAACAATGTAAAAAGGCATTTCCTAAAGGTAAGTCAAAAGTAAAATTTGTTAGAATCGCATGCCATTTTGATGAAATTTTTAAAATCAAAAATGTGATTCATTGGTTAAAAAAACAAAATTATTTAGTTGGAGTAAATTTAATGCAAATAAGTGAAATAAATTATTTAAAAATAAAAAAAGTTTGCAAGTTTCTAAATAAACTTAATATTAATGTATTATATTTTGCTGATAGTCTTGGCTCTCTAAATTCTTTCTCTACTAAAAAAATTGTAAGGTATTTTAAAAAAAATTGGAAAAAAGACCTAGGTATACACGCACATAACAATATGGGTTTGGCTTTATCAAATTCACTTATTGCAAATAATATAGGCGTTAAATGGGTGGATTGCACAATTCATGGAATGGGCAGAGGACCAGGAAATTTAAGGACTGAAGATATAATAAAATATCATTTTAAAGAAAAAAAAATTGAAAATTCTGTAAGAAAATTGATAAAAAAATACTTTTTAAAATTAATAAGAAAATATAAATGGGGACCAAATAAATTTTATGCATTAGCTGCAAAATTTAAAATACATCCCACATATATTCAACAAATGCTGTCTGACAAAAGATATAATTCAAAAGATTATATTAGCACTATAAGAACGCTTAAAAAGATTGATGCAAAGAAATTTAATCCTTATAAATTAATTAATTCATCTCAATTTTTTTACAGCAACCCAAAAGGCAAATGGAATCCTGGAACCATGATAAAGGATAGAGATGTTTTAATAGTTGGACCAGGCGACAGTGTTCTAAAAAATAAGAAAAAAATTGAAAATTTTATTTTAAAAAATAATATATTTGTTATTTGTATAAATACTTCAAAAAACCTCAATGAGAAATTAATAGATCTTAGAGTAGCCTGCCATCCTATGAGGATAATGTCAGACATGAATTTTCATTTTAAAAATAATTCTCAAATAGCTATGCCATACTCAATGATGCCAAAAAAGATAAAAAAATCGATTTATTTAAAGAAGGGTAAAATTTTAGATTATGGATTATTTTTAGATTATAAAAATAAAGTTAGAGCTAATAAATATTTTTGTGAATTACCAAGTCCATTAGCCATAGGATATTCTCTATCCATTGTTATATCTGGAAAATCTAAAAATATATATCTAGCTGGAATCGATGGTTACGATAGTAACGACCCAAAGTCTGATGAAACACAAAGAATTTTGAATTTATTTAAAAATAAATATAAATCTTTACATTTAATAAGTTTAACAAGCACAAAGTATAATTTAAAAACTAAAACAATTAATTAATTTGAAAACTTTACTAGTAATACCTGCAAGAATTAAGTCTAGTCGATTTCCCGGAAAACCTTTAGCAAAAATTAACAATAAAGAGATGATCATTTGGGTTGCTGAAACTTGCAGAAATGTTGTTGGAAATTCAAATGTTATTATTGCTACCGACGATGTAAAAATAAAAAAAGTTGTAAATGATTATGGTTTTAAGGCAATCATGACTTCTAAAACTTGTAGTACAGGCACAGATCGAGTTGCAGAAGTTTCAAAAAAAATAAAAGCTGATATATATATTAATGTGCAGGGAGATGAGCCAATTATAAAAGGTAGTGATATAAAAAAAGTCATTTCAGCTAAAGCTAGATTTCCAAACCATGTAATTTGTGCTTATACAAATTTACTTAAAAAAGAAAAACCAATAGATATAAATATTCCAAAAGTTTTGATTAATAGTAAAAAAGATCTTATTTATATGTCAAGGTTGCCTCTACCTGGAAAAAAAAATCATAAGCAAATTGCAAAAATTAAATATTTTAAACAAGTTTGTATATATGCTTTTAACAGAAAAGAGTTAAGACAATTTAAAAGATTTGGAAAAAAATCAATTTTAGAAATTTCAGAAGATATTGAAATTTTGAGATTTTTTGAATTAAACAAAAAAATAAAAATGGTAAAAACTAATAACAAGAGCATCGCAGTTGACTTAAAAACGGATATAAAAAAAGTAGAAAGTTATCTTAAAAATGCAAAAAAAAATTAAATATTTTGATCCAAGCATAGAAAGAAAAAAAAAAATAAGTGAAAAAAATTTTCAGTTAATTAGAGGCACTAATATTCCTTTACCTTCCGAGGTAGAAATAAGTGAGTCAGGTACTTGTAATAGAATATGTTCATTTTGCCCAAGAAGCGCTCCAGATTTTCAAGACATTAAAGAATTCATTTCTCCAAATTTACACACAAAATTAATTAATGAACTCAAAAGTTTGGATTACAAAGGTGTAGTGAGGTATTCCGGATTTGTTGAGCCTCTATTAGATAAGAATATTTATAATTTAATTAATGAAACAAAGACAAATATTCCAGGTGTTAGATGCGAAATAGTTACCAATGGAGATGTTTTAGATCTTTTAAGATTAAAAAAATTATTTAAAAATGGCTTAGATACTTTATTGATAAGTGTTTACGATGGGCTAGAAGATGTAAAGAAATTTCAGAAAATGTGTGATAAAGCTGGGCTTAAACAAAATCAATATGTTATTAGACATAGATACTATTCTGAAGAAAAGGATTTTGGTCTAACAATAAGCAATAGAGCAGGTATGATGGAAAATTCAGAATATAAAATTCCAGCACTGAAAACGCAGCTAAACTTAAAATGCTTTTATCCAAGCTATACCTTTTTTATGGATTATAATGGTGATGTTTTAATGTGCCCACACGATTGGGGAAAAAAAATGATTTTAGGCAATTTGAAAAAAGATTCTTTTTTAGATATTTGGACTTCAAAAAAAGCAATTAGAATTAGAAAAAAACTTAATAAAGCTGACAGAGGATTTTCTCCTTGCAATGTTTGCGACGTTTCAGGAGAATTAATTGGGAAAAAACATTCTTCAGCATGGGATGGTGTTAATTGAATAAAAAAAGTATCTTAATCTTAGGAGCAAGTTCTGACATAGGTAATGAACTCATAAAAATTTTTTTAAAAAATGATTGGAAAGTTTATGCTCATTATAATAAAAATTCAAAAATTTTTAAAAAAAAACATATTCTTTCTAAAAATAATTTAAAAATAATTAAAGCTGATTTTTCTATAACTAAACAATTTAATAAGTTTTCTAAATTAGTAAAAAAATTTAAAATTGATTCCTGTGTAAATTTAGTTGGATATCTTGATAATGTTAGTTTTCAAAAAACTAATTTAAAGTCCTTAACAAAATCTGTTCAGATAAACGCAATAATTCCTCTGATATTGCAAAGAGATTTAATAAAAAAAATGGAGAAAAAAAAATTTGGTAGAATTTTAAATATTAGTAGTATTGGAGTTAAATATGGAGGGAGTGAATTTACATTTAATTACTCATATGCAAAACATTCTTTAGAATACATACCTTCATATATAAGAAAATTGGCGAAAAAGAACATTTTAACCAATGTATTAAGAGTCGGTGTAGTTGACACTAAACTTCATAGAAAAGTTAGATCAAAGAATATTCACAAAAGAGTGAAATTAATACCAATAAAAAGAATGGCTACAATTAAAGAAGTTTCAGATACAATTTATACTTTAGCATCTGAAAAAAATACTTATATTTCTGGAGAAGTAATCACAATCGCTGGTGGAGAGTAGTGGATTTAATTAATTCACAGTTAATCTTAATAGACAAGATTAAGAATTTAATAAAAAAATCAAAAAATAAAGGGTTGCCTGTTTTCAAAATTGCAACTTTTTATTTTGCACCGTATGGAAATTCAAAAGGTTACGCTAAAATTATTTTTGAACAAAATAAATTAAAAGGTTTAATATTATCTTTAGAAATATTTTTAAAAGATCTTTATAAAATCTTATTTTTAGGTAAATTTAAAATAATAAAAAACTCAAATTCTAAAAAATATGAAAATATAATAGTTAATTGGGCTTCCTTTAAAGATTTTGATGCTAAAGGAAACTATCAAGACAAACATTTTTATACTAATTCGAGTAAGAATTTAAACACATTTTGGATTTTAATATTAATAGATAGCAAGACTCCAAAAAAAATTGCAAATAATATTGCTTTAATAATCAATGAAAAAAAAAGATTTAATTTGGAATTTTTATGGGAAATTATAAAAAAGTCATTTAAAAAAAACAATTTCTCAAATTTTTATCATGAGGCTTCATATCTCAGTATCTTAGCAAATTATTTTTACAATAATCTTGATAAGTTTATAGGTAAAAATACTAAAAAAATTTTAATGCCATATGAAGGGCAGCCTTTTCAAAATGCGATATTTAAAAAAATACATGGTATTAATAAAAAAATTAAAACCATAGGATTTATTCATTCCTTTCCTATTGGTTTACCTTTAAATTTAATAAAAAAAGATGGAGCTCCAAAAAAAATTATTGTATCAAGCGAATCACAACTTTATTGTTTAAATAATTTTTTAGGATGGAAAGAAAAAGATATACAAATACTTCCCTCTACTAGGTTAAGATATTCTAAGAAAATTAATATGAGTAATAAAATATTCTTACCAATTAAATTTGAGTCTTCAAAAAAAATAATTGAAAATTTAAGTATTTTAGTTGAAAATTTAAAAATTAATTTATCAAATATTCAAATAAAAAATCATCCAAGCTGCGCTCAATCCAAAAAACACCTTAAACTAATGAAAGAAATTAAGTATGTTTTAAAATCCACCAGTCAAAATAAAATAAAAAAGAATTTATCAATATTTATCGGTGCTACTGGATCTGTAATAGAAGCTTTAGAAAGAAAAGTTCAAGCAATACATATTTGTGAAAATCCTACTTTGGAATCATACTCAAAAAAATTATGGAAATTTATCCAAGTTCAGAAGATAAATAGTTATGTTTACAAATATAATATTTTAAAAAGAAATAAGTTGATAAAATTTGGGAACGATGTAAATTTGTATAAAAAATACCTTTAACAAAAATGTCAGATATAAAATTTTTAAAACAATATTTTAGTAACTTAAAAGAATTACTAGATGATGAAAAGTACCTTAAAGATCTTATTCAAGTTAAGGAAATTTTAAAAAAAACACATTCTGATGGAAAAAAAACAATGATATTTGGAAATGGAGGCAGCGCAGCTATAGCCAGCCATTTCAGTGTTGACTTAACAAAAAATGCAAAGGTTAGATGCACAAATTATAACGAGTCTGATTTATTAACTTGTTTTTCTAACGACTTTGGTTATGAAAGATGGGTTGAAAAAGCAATAGAGTTTTACGGTGATGAAGGAGATTCTTTAATATTGATTTCGGCAGGAGGCAATTCGTTAAATATGGTCAATGGAGCAAAACAAGCAAAAAAGAAAAAAATTAAAACAATAATTACATTTACTGGCAATGATAAAAATAATAACCTAGGAAAACTAGGAGACATCAATTTCTGGGTTAATAGCAAAGCATACAATCATATTGAAAACGTTCATCAAATACTTTTGCTGTCATTAGTCGATTTAATAATAGGCAAAACAGTATATTCTCCAAATTAATTAAATTTGAAAACTAATAATAAATTTTTAAAAAGTTACAAAAACTTAAATGTTGTTGTAACTGGAACCTCTGGTTTTAAAGGAGCCTGGCTAGCTTATTGGCTTAGTAATTTGGGTGCTAAAGTAACTGGGATCTCCTTAAAACCCGAGAAAAACTCAATCTTATTCAAAAGCTTAAGGCTTAAAAACAAAATAAATCAATATTATTTAGATATTACTAATTTTTATAAATTAAATGAAATTATAAAAAAAACAAAACCTGATATAATTTTTCATTTAGCTGCTCAATCTATAGTATCAACGAGTTATGAAAAA
>CENP01239211.1_pt1 | contig 24025 bp, 20 predicted proteins | sample 361281 | NCBI WGS metagenome assembly CENP01 (sample SAMEA2591122, study PRJEB7988) | marine metagenome | biome: marine biome (ENVO:00000447); feature: deep chlorophyll maximum layer (ENVO:xxxxxxxx); material: saline water (ENVO:00002010), including plankton (ENVO:xxxxxxxx) | depth 70 m | reverse complement strand
ATGATTCTGAGTTTTTGTTATTGCTAAACAATGATACTATTTGTGATAAAAATATTTTAACCTCATTTTTGCATGCCCTAAAAGACTATGGTGATAATTGTTTAATGGGAGCAAAAATTTTATATGTAAACGATAAAAAAAAGATATGGTATGCAGGTGGAAAATTTGGTCTACTTAATTCGTTTGTATCTCATAGGGGAATCAGGAAAAAAGATAATTCCAACTTTGATAATGATTGTATTACAGATTATATAACAGGTTGTTGTTTATTTATTTCAAAAAAGAATTTTCTAAAATTAAATGGTTTTGACGAAAAATTTAATATGTATGGGGAAGATGTTGATTTATCAATAAGAGCCCAAAACCTTGGAATTAAATGTTATTATATTTCAAACGCCAGACTATGGCATTATGTGTCTGCAAGTTACGGTGGCAACTTTAATTTGGTTAAGATTATTACAAAAATAAGTTCATTATTTAAATTAATGATTAAGTATCCAAAAAGAATTATTTTAGGATTAAAATGACAAAAGTACCAAATCTATTCATAGTTGGGGCCCCTAAATGTGGCACTACATTTTTATACACATATTTAAAAAAGCACCCTGATATATATTTTCCAAATTTTAAAGAACCTCATTTTTTTGGTAGTGATTTAATAAGGAAGAACGGTGCATATAATTTATCCCAAAAAGATTATAACGATTTATTTTCTACAGATAAAAAGATTATTGGAGAAGCATCAACATTTTATATTTTCTCAAAAAAATCAGCTCAAGAAATATATAATCATAATCCAAAAGCAAAAATTATCATAATGATTAGAAATTTAGTTGATTTAGTTCATTCTCTTCATGCTCAGTTTATATTTAGTGGCGATGAAATTGTTGAAGATTTTTCTAAGGCTCTAGATTTAGAAAAAAGTAGACTAAATGGGAAAAATATACCAAAGCAAACTACAATTGTTAATAAGTTATATTACACAACAAATATATTATCAATTCCTAATAACATTAAATCATATATCAATTTGTTTGGAATAAAAAATATTAGATTTATTCATTTAGATGAGATAAAAAATAACCCAAAAAAAGTATATAAAGATACCTTAGATTTTCTAAATATTGATTCAGCTTTTGAAATTGATACTTTTAAAGTAGTTAATAAAAATAAAGTATATAAATATAGAATTATAAGAGATTTTTTAAAAAAATATTCAATATCTTTAGGAAAATTAAGGTCTGTAATAATAAAAAAACCTTTGGGTTTTGTAAATTTTTTTGAAAACTTAAATTTAAAAGAGCAAAAAAGATTAGATATTTCTAAAGATTTACATGAAAAATTAACCAATGCATTATCTAAAACAGAAATAGAAATAAATGATCTTATTAATAAAAGATAATCATGAAACGTATAGATAAAGCTAAAAAAATTGGAAAAATCTTAGATAATTTATACCCAGAAACTCCAATACCCCTAGATCACTCAAGTTCATACACATTACTTGTAGCTGTAATGTTATCTGCTCAAACAACTGATAAAAAAGTAAATCAAGTTACACCTAATTTATTTAAGCATGCTTCAACTCCAGAAGAGATGAGTAAATTAGATGTCAATTTCATTCAAAATTTAATTAAAGAAATAGGCTTAGCTCCAACAAAAGCAAAAAATCTTAAGAAAATGGCAATTCAATTAATCGAAGGTGGAGGAATGAAAGCAGATTGGAATTATTTAGAAAGTTTAGCTGGTGTAGGACATAAAACAGCAAGTGTTGTTATGTCTCAATGGTATGGAATCCCTGCTTTTCCAATTGATACTCATATACATAGGCTGGCATCAAGATGGGGATTGTCTAAAGCCAAAAATGTAGAAATGACTGAAAGAGATTTAAAGAAAATTTGGAAAAAAGAGGTTTGGAATAAACGTCATTTACAAATAATTTTTTTTGGAAGAGAGCATTGTCAAGCTAGACATCATGACCTTAATGATTGTTTAATTTGTTGTTGGGCTGCTTCAAAAAAAAGAAAAATATTGGAAAGAAATAAATAGTAGTTATTATTCTTGCCATAAATTTTAAGAAAATTTTTAAAAATCACCTGCAGTTCTACGAATAGTTATTTCTTCTGTTACGCAATTATTAGGTGAATTCACAGCATGATAAATAGTATCACTTAAATCATCAGCTTTCATCATACCATCTCTTAATTCATCCATATTTTTATCATTCCATATAGGAGTATTTACAGCTCCAGGAAAAACTGAAATTACTTTTATATTATGTTCTCTTAATTCTTCTCTTAACGATGAAGCAAATCCTCTTATTGCGTATTTTGATGAGACATAAGCTGTTGAATTTTTATATGGTTGTAGTCCAGCAACAGAACTAATAAATACAATTTTACCATTATTATTTGACTTAAGTTGATCTATTATCATTTTAGTCATTAAAAATGAGCCTCTCAAATTTGTATTAATTGTATTATTCCAATCTTCAATTGTAGTTTCTGATATATTTTTAAAAATACCTATTCCTGCATTATTAATTAATAATTCTATTTTATCTTTATTTTCTATTTGTGAATATATTTTATTGATAGAATCAGATTTTGAAATATCAGATATTATAATTTTACATTCGCCATTATTAGCTTCGATAATTTCTTTTGTTTTATTTAATTTTTTTTGATTTCTTGATATTAAATAAACTAGATACTTTGATGAGAATTTAATTGCTAAACTGCGACCTATTCCAGTTGATGCTCCAGTTATAATTGCAATAGGTTTATGCATTTTGTGCTATCAAATTTAAAGCACTACCTGCTTTAAACCATTCAATTTGATTTTTGTTGTACGTATGTTTTAATTCTATTAAATCAATCGAACCGTTATTATGTATAATTTCACAGTTTAAATTTTCGTTTGGGTTAAATTGATTTAAGTTTAAAATATTAAATGTATCATCTTCTAAAATTTTATCATAATCAGATTTATCATTAAAAGTTAAAGCTAGTATTCCTTGTTTTTTAAGATTAGTTTCATGAATTCTTGCAAATGATTTTACAATCACAGCTTTAACGTTCATAAATCTTGGTTCCATAGCAGCATGTTCCCTTGAAGAACCTTCCCCATAATTTTCATCGCCAATTACAATGCTTGAAATATTGTTATTTTTATAATCACGAGCAACTTTTGGTGTTTCATTATATTCATGTGTAATTTGATTTTTTACTAAATTAACTTTATCATTAAAAGCATTAGTAGCTCCTAATAAAAGATTATTAGAAATATTATCAAGATGACCTCTAAATTTTAACCAAGGCCCTGCCATAGAAATATGATCTGTAGTACATTTTCCTTTAGCTTTGATTAAAAGTTTTAAATCTTTTAAATCCTGGTTATTCCATTTTTGAAATGGTTTTAATAATTGTAATCTATCAGAATTTGGATTTACAACAATTTCTATGTTCTTTTTTTCTTCATTTGGAGCTTGAAACCCTTCATCTTTTACATCAAATCCATTTGGAGGTAATTCGTAACCGATTGGGGGTGTAAGTTTAACTTTATCACCATTTTCATTTATAAGATAATCTGTTAAGGGATTAAAAGTTAAATCTCCAGAAAGAGCTATAGCAGTTACAATTTCTGGTGAAGCAACAAATGCATATGTTTGAGGATTACCATCCGCTCTTTTTGCAAAGTTTCTATTAAATGAATGAATAATTGTGTTTTTTTCACCCTTATCAGCACCTTCTCTATCCCATTGACCAATACATGGTCCACAAGCATTTGAAAATACACTCGCTCCAATATTATTAAATATATTAATTAAACCATCTCTTTCAATTGTATATCTAACCTGTTCAGATCCAGGAGTAATAGTATATTTTGATTTAGCAAGAATTTTGTTATCTAAAGCCTGCTTAGCAATTGATGAAGCTCTTGAAATATCTTCATAAGATGAATTTGTGCAAGATCCAATTAGGCCTACTTCAACTTTTTGTGGCCAATCATTTTTAACTGCTTCATCTTTCATTTTAGATATTGGTGTGGCTTTATCAGGAGTAAAAGGTCCATTGATATAAGGTTCCAACTCATCTAAATCAATAGTGATAACTTGATCAAAATATTTTTTAGGATTTTTGTATACTTCAATATCTCCAGTCAAATGTTCAGAAATTTGATTAGCCATATCTGCTACATCTTTTCTTCCTGTAGATTCTAGGTATCTTTTCATTGATTCATCATAGCCAAAAGTTGATGTAGTTGCACCAACTTCAGCCCCCATATTACAAATTGTTCCCTTACCAGTACAGGATAAATTGATAGCTCCATCACCAAAATATTCGATTATATGTCCAGTTCCACCTTTAACTGTTAATATTCCAGCTAACTTTAATATTATATCTTTGGCTGAACACCATCCATTAAGTTTTCCTTTTAGTTCAACACCGATTAGTTTAGGAAATTTTAATTCCCAAGGCATTCCAACCATAACATCAACAGCATCAGCACCACCAACACCAATTGCTACCATTCCTAAACCACCTGCATTAACAGTATGTGAATCAGTTCCAATCATCATTCCACCAGGAAAGGCGTAATTTTCTAAAATAACTTGATGAATTATTCCAGCACCTGGTTTCCAAAAACCAATTCCATATTTATCTGAAACAGATGATAGAAAATCAAAAACTTCTGAATTTACATCCAAAGCATTTTTTAAATCATATTGGGATTCAACTTTTGCTTGAATTAAATGATCTGCATGTACAGTTGATGGAACTGCCACATTATCTTTATTAGCCATCATAAATTGTAAGAGCGCCATTTGAGCTGTTGCATCTTGCATAGCAACTCTATCAGGATTAAAATCTGCGTAATCCTCTCCTCTTTTGTAACTAGACTCAATTTGTTTATTTAAATGAGAATAAAGAATTTTTTCAGATAAAGTAAGAGGTTTATTTAATATATTTCTTAACTGACCAATTTTTTGTGGTAAGTTTTCGTAGTATTTTTTTATTATATTTATATCAAAAGTCATTTTCTATCAAATATTGGAACATTAAACATATTTTACGGGTTAAATTTAGTATAATTCTTTTTTTTTAAAAAGGCAATAAATATGGCAGTTAGATTATTTTTGATGATTTTCTTATTATCAACATCATTTTCATACACAATAAACTATAGTATTGATGTAGCTAAGTTTAATTATGAAAATAATCATTTTAAAATGGAAAATGCTAATTCCACAATTTTAGTTAATGAAAAAGTATATGATATTCATCGTATTGAGCTAATTGTATCAAGTGTAAATGATATAAAGTATACTATAAAAAATATTAAATGGAACAAAACAGATCAAGAGATTTCAGATTTTCATACTCAAGAAACTATAACGATTGGAGATATCTTTAATTTTAGAAGTTGTCCTCATGTATATGTTGATATATTTCCATATAAATTAGAAAATAATTTTATCTACTATATTGAGTCAATTGAAATTGAATTTAACATAAAACAAAGTAAAATTAAACAATCATGTTACCCAACAAGCGAAATTTTAAATAAAAATTTTATATCTAATGAACAGTTGACATCAATGAATTTGAATGAATTTGAATATTTGATTATTACAAATGAAAACATGTTGGAAGCTGCAAAAAAGTTGGAAGAGATTCATGCTGATTTAAATCTAAATATTGTATCTATTGATTTTATTACTTCTATATATCCTGATTTAGATGATGAATATGCAGTAAGAGAATATATTTTGTCACAAATTGATATATTTCCACAATTAAATTATCTTTTAATATTAGGTGATGAAACTATTGTTCCACCAATTTACAATAGTTCTGTTCCATCTGATGATTATTATTCATCTTCTAGTTTATTTGCAGCAAACCCTCAGCTATCTACAGGAAGAATAACAGTTACAAATAATATTGATGCAATTAATATTATAAATAACATTCAAAATTATATTCAAAATTTATACTTTCCTATTGATGGTAATAATTTATGGCGTATGAGTGTAAATCTGATTAGTGACGATGAGAATAATCCTAATCCAGATAAATATCCTGAAATTAGCCATACATATAATTCAAATTTAATTTATCAACAAATTAGTAAAAATTTAATTACTAAAACTTTTTATGGCATCAATTATGATCCTATTCAGGCATCTGATGGTTTGCTTCATTCTCAGCTTACAGAAAATTTAATAGAAGATATAAATCAAGGTTTAGCAATGATTAATTATATTGGGCATGGTGATTATAATACTTTAGCTGATGAAAGAATTTTAGAGCTTAGTAGAGATATTAATTTGTTTGATATAAAAAATCATAATTTACCTATATGGGTTGTTGGAACATGTTCATTTGGTGAGTATGATGGAAAAAACTCAATGGCTGAAGCTTTATTGTTAGAAGAAAAAAGTTCTATTGCTATTATTTCTACAACCAGGGGTATTGGCGAAACATCAAATATTAACTACTTAACCAAATTTTTTAATCAAATAAATGAATACATAGATTCGGATTTTGATCAAAGAAGGCTAGGAGATATAATAAGAGATTCAAAAAATAATTCAAGTTCAGAACATTTATTTCATTTATTTGGTGATCCTGCTTTGCCCTTACCATTTCCTAAAAAGGGTAATTTCATCAATAGTGAAATTCCTGAAAATTTATCTATTGGACTTGAAACATTTATAAACGTGGGTATGAATGACGCAAGTATTTCAGTCTTTGATAAAGAACAAAATATTACAAAATATTTTGAAGAAGACACAATTACATTTAAATCCCAAGGACAAAATATCTATTATGGTAATTTTTATAATAATGTATGTTTTCTAACTCCAATTGATGCTTCAGAATGTGAAGATTGCGCCTCTATTTATGTGCAATTAAAAAACAATCCATCACATTTAAGTCAAAATATTTTTGACTTAGATATTATTTTTAATCAAGAAAATAATGAAATTAATTTAGATAATGAAGGTCCTATTATTACATTTTTAACTGAAGACAGAAGAATATTAGATAATGGCGATGAAGTTTTTGAAAACAATAATATTATTGTAGAGGTTGAGGATTTATCAGGTATTAATTTAATGGATGGTTTAGGTCATAATATAAGATATTGGTTTAATGAACAAGAAAATCAGACAATTCTTGATAATCAGGATTTTTTATACACATCTAATTGTGATTCAGTATATATTGGTCAATTTGAGGTAAAATTAGAAAATTTAAATTACGGTTTAAATCAATTTTATGTAGAGATTTGGGATAATTTTAATAATAGATCAACTAACTCAATAGATTTGTTTTTAGAAAACAACTCATTCAAAGCTTTTGATGTATTCAATTTTCCAAACCCCTTTAAAGAAAAGACATTTTTTACATTTAAGACATCCACGTATCCGGTCAATGTAAATATAATGATTTTTGATTTATCAGGTAAAAAAATAAAATCTATTAATAATCATGAATGTTTATCATCTTTTTGTACTGTTGAATGGGATGGAAAAGATAAATATGGTAATAATATTAATAATGGAACATACATTTATAGTTTAAGTATTTATAACACAAATAATAGTTTTAAAAATTTATATAAATTATCAAAATTAAAATGAAATATATATTAGCCTCAAAAAGTCCCAGAAGATCTGAAATATTAAAAAATGCTGGATTTAAATTTACGATTATACCTTCAAGTGTTGATGAAAATATAATTTCTACTAATTTAGAGCCAGAAGATTACTGTATTAGATTGGCAAAATTAAAATCAAAAGATATTGCTGAAAAACATACAGACTTTACAGTCATTGGTTCAGATACAATAGTCGTCATAAATAATGAAATACTTAATAAGCCTAAAAATTTTCATGATGCAAAAAAAATGTTAACCATGTTAAGTGGTAAGACACATAAAGTTTTAACTGGCGTATCAATAATTAATATTAATAAAAATGTAAATGTTAATTTTTACGACTCAACCAAAGTTACTTTTTATAAAATTTCAGATAAAGAAATTGAAGGATATATAAAAACATTTAAACCATTTGATAAAGCTGGTAGCTATGGAATCCAAGATGGTAGTAATTTGTTTATCAAAAATATAGTCGGTTCTTATGAAAATATAGTAGGATTTCCTATATCAAAATTTTACCAGTCAATAAAAAAGATTTCATCTTTGCAAAGATAATTTTAAATCATAAATTTAAAAATGGAAAAATCATACAATTTCGCGTTAGCTTTAAAAGAGTTGAGAAAATCAAAAGATTTAACTTTAGATCAAATTTCAGATTCTACAAATATTAAAGTTAAATATTTAGAAAAAATTGAAGCAGGAGATTTTAGTTTTAAATCTGAAGTATATATAAAGTTGTTTTTAAAAGAATATTTAAAGTGTGTAGATTTTGAAAAATCAGATAAAATTTTACAAGAATTCAACAGCCTATTTTCAACAACACCTCAAGTTGACCTTACTTTTATACCTGTTCAAGAAGATGAAGAAGTTGAGCTTAATGAAAATATTTTTCCTATAAATGAATATGACCCAAAAAAAATTGCTACTATTATTTTCTTAGTTATTTTAATTATAGCGGTTTACCAATTTTTCGTATACACCTTAAACTAATCACATTATTATATAATTTATTATGCCTCAATGTTATTGAGGTTTTTTTTTATTTTTATATTAAAATAAAAAAGTTCTTGCATTAATGTGGTGAAGATTAATATGTTAGTGGGGAAGTATGGGGATTAAACCCTATTCTTTAGTGTGCGAATATAATTAATTTTTTGTGAGTATAATGGAAGATAATAATTTAAATATATCATTTACTGGTGAATACAATAATACTATTGATCAAAAAAATAGGTTAAGTATTCCTGTTAAATATAGAAAATCACTTTCTCCAGTTAATAATAGTACATTTGTTTTAACAAGAGGATTTGATTCTTGCTTAATATTGTATCCACTAGATGAATGGAAAAAAGTTGAATCTCAATTAAGCACATTATCTTCTATTAAAATGAAACATAGAAGTTTTGTAAGGTCTATCGTTAGATGTGCTGTTCATTTAAAATATGACTCTCAAGGTAGAATTGCATTACCAGAATCCCTATTAGATTATGCTAAAATTGATAAAAATGTTATAATTATAGGTATGATAAAAAAAATTGAATTATGGGCTCCAAAACAGTTGAACGAAGATAATATAATTAGCAATGAAGATTTTGATGACATAGCAAATGAAATAAAATTCTGATTTATGCAAGAAATTCATAAAACAGTATTAAGGAAAGAAACTGTAAATAATTTAGTTATGAATAAAGAAGGTATATATATAGATGGAACAATAGGTTTTGCTGGACATGCTGAACTTATTATGCAAAAAATAAATGAAAATGGAAAATTAATTGGTATAGACTTGGATTCCTATGCCCTGAAACACTCAAAAAGCAACTTGTCTAAATTTCCTAAAAAATCCTACTCACTTTACAAAGGGAACTTTAGTCAATTTCCTAGTTTTTTAAAAGAACTTAGAATAACTAAAGTAGATGGCTTAGTTGTTGATCTTGGTATCTCCTCCTACCAAATCGATTCAGGGTATAGGGGGTTCTCCTATATGAAAGATGGCGAACTAGATATGAGATTTGATGCTTCAAAAGGATTATCTGCAAAAGAAATATTAAATAATACTGATGAATATGAATTAGGAAAAATAATTAAAAAATTTGGAGAAGAGAAAAATTATAAAAAAATAGCTAAAAGTATCATTAAATATTCAAAAGAAGGTAAAATGAATACTACCTATCAACTTAAAGATGCAATTACAGAGACAGCTAATCCAAAATATGTAAATAAAACTTTATCAAGAGTATTTCAATCCATTAGAATAAAGGTAAACAATGAAATTGAAAATCTTAATTTATTTCTTTCAAATTCTATTAAGCATTTAAAGAGTGGGGGGAGATTAGCAATTATTACTTTTCATTCAATTGAAGATTCCATAGTTAAGCATTTTTTTAAAGATAATGCTATTTCATGTGTTTGTCCTCCTTCTTTTCCACTTTGTATATGCAATAAAAAGGCTAAGTTAAAAATTATTAAAAATAAAGGGATACTACCTTCAAATGATGAGATCAAATTTAATCCAAGATCAAGAAGTGCCAGATTAAGAATAGCGGAATGCCTTTAAATTATAATCATAGGAATAAAAACAACTTTTCTAAATTAGATAATCGCTACCTACTTATATTTTTTCTTCCAACACTATCATTAATAGTTGGATTTATCATTTTTATAAATAATAAATCAGAGCAGATAAGGTTAAATAAAATACCTAATATTGAAAAAAATATAAAAATTTTAAATGACAAAAAAATTATAGCTCTCAATAAGAAAGATTTCCTTGTTAGAAACCATATAAAAGAACAAGCAAAAATAAATGGAATGATTAAAGCTAACTTTTCCAAAAATATAATAAAATGGTAAAATATGAATAGATTATATTTTAAGTATCAAAACAGAATTAATCTATTTAAAAATATAGTACTTTCAATAACGTTAATAATTTTATCAAAATTTTTTATCGTACAAGGATTAAGCTCTAATGCCTATAAAGAGCAGATATATAATAAAACAATATCTTACAAAGAGCAAACTGGCTTAAGAGGCAATATATATGATAGCAATAGAAATTTATTAGCTTATTCAATTAAAAAATGCCGTTTTTGGATTAATAGTGAAAATCTAAATGAAGAAAATAGATTACAAATTATTGATTTATTTTCTAAAAAATTAAATAAACCCAGATATAGATATGAAGATATATTACAATCAAAATCAAAATATATAGTTATTGAAAAGGAAATAATATTAAATGATTTTAAAAATTTAGTTCATGAAAGTAAAAATATAGAACACCTAAGAATAGATTTTTATAATCATAGATTATATCCATATAATGAATTAGCTGCACAATTGATTGGATTTACAAATACAGACAATATTGGTAGATATGGAATTGAAGGATACTTTAATAATCTTTTAATGGGTGATAATATAATAGTTGAATACAATAAAACAGCTAGCGGAAAAACAAAATTAAATGAAAATATAAGCAGTTTAGCTCAAAATGGTTCAGATATAGAACTTACAATTGATATTAAAATCCAAGAAATATTACAAAATGAATTAAAACGAGCGCTAATAAAAAACCAAGCAAAAAGTGCTAATGGAATAATTTTAAATCCTAATAATGGAGAAATTTTAGCGATCGCAAGTTTACCAGATTTTGATTTAAATAAATTTTATAACCTTCCAAAAGATTCTGCAGAATCATATTATTTAAATAGACCTATATCAAGTGCATATGAGCCTGGATCAACTTTTAAAATTATATGCTTTGCTGATGCCTTAGAAAATAAAGCTAATAAAATTAATGATATATATTTTTGTGAGAACGGCTATTATAAAGGTAGGTATATTGATCCTTTTAAAGATCATGATGAAGGTTATGATTCATTAAGCTTTGAACAAATTTTTAGCAATTCAAGTAACATTGGTACAGTTAAAATATTTCAAGATTTAGACTTACAATCTTTTCATGAAAGAATTAGAAAATTTGGTTTTGGTATAAAGACTAATATATCAATAAGTGATGAACACAAAGGCGATATTAAATCTTTAAAATATTATAGAAATAATATTAGAGATTTAGCTAGTGCATCAATAGGTCAATCAATTTTAGTAACAAATATTCAATTAGCTTCAGCATATGCATCAATTGCAAACGGAGGATATTTATTAAAACCTAAAATCATTAAAAGTATAAATTCTTCTTCATATACACAGGATTTTTCTGAACCTACAATACTTTACAGAAATATAAGTAAAGAAACATCAGAAAAATTATTGTCTATGTTAAAAAAGACTGTTGATGAAGGAACTGCAAAAAAAGGTTATATAACAGGATTCTCTACTGGTGGAAAAACAGGTACTGCTGAAATTTGGGATATTAATAATAAAGAGTATTCAAAAACTGACTATATTTCTTCATTTGCATCAATTTTTCCAATTGAAAATCCAAAATATGTTTTAATCATTTCATTAGAAGCACCATCCTACAATAAGAGATGGAGTGGTGAAAGTGCTGTTCCATGTGCTAAAAATATTATTGAGGAAATAATTTTTTATGATAAAGAGTTAAAAATAAATAAAGTATACAATGATAGAGCTTAATAAAATTTTAAAAGGAATAACCTACCAAGGTAATGTTGATTCTAGATTAATTAATGGAATCTACTATAATTCAAAAAAAGTAAAAAAAGATTCATTATTCATTGCAATTAAAGGATTTAATACTGATGGACATAAATATATTAGTGATGCTATTAAACTTGGAGCAAAAGCAGTTTTAGTTGAAGACAATATTAATATTGATACATCTATACCAATTATAAGAGTTCAAAATTCTAGAAAAGCCATGTCAAGAATAGCATCTAATTTTTTTGGAGACTGTTCAAAAAATTTAAAAATTACTGGAGTTACTGGAACAAATGGCAAGACTAGTATTTCATATCTTATCAACCATATACTTAAATATAATAATTATAATACAAGCCTTTTGGGTACACTTGGTTTTTATGGGCCTACAGGTATAAAAAATACAGGTTTTACAACCCCCGAATCAATAGAACTTCAAAATATTTTTAATACTTTAAATAAAGGTGGGGTTACCAATTTAAATATGGAAATTTCTTCACATTCTCTTGCCTTACATAGAGTTGATGATGTTGATGTAGATATTGCAATTTTTACTAATTTAACTAGAGATCATTTAGATTTTCATAAAACTTTAGAGAATTATTTTAAAGCAAAATTAAAATTGTTCAAAAATCTAGATTACAATAAACTAGCAATTATTAATATTGATGATTTATATGGACAAAAAATTATTGATCATTTAAAATGTAAATTGATGACATATGGTTTTAATTCGAACGCAGATATTTTTCCTACTAAAATTAAGAAAAGTTTAACAGGGACTGAATTTAATTTTAAATTTTTAAAAAATGAATATAATGTCCAGACAAAATTAGTTGGTGAATTTAATATTCAAAATATTTTATCTTGTATTCTTACTTGTTATGAGTTGGGAATTGACATTAAAAACATAATTAAAGCGATAAATAACTTTGAATCAATACCAGGTAGGTTCGAGTCATATCAAAAAGAAAATGGTGGTATTGTAATAGTAGATTACGCCCATACACCTGATGCATTTGAGAAAAATTTATCACTAATAAAAAAAATTGTTAAAAATGATAAAATAATAACTTTGTTTGGATGTGGTGGCAATAGAGATAAAGAAAAAAGACCTATTATGGCTTCTATCGCTGAAAAATTTTCAGATCATATTATAATTACTGATGATAACCCAAGAAATGAAGATCCTACAAAAATAATTAATGAAATCGTAAAAGGATTTAAAAGCTCTAAATATGAAATTTTTCAAAATAGAAAAGAAGCAATAAATGAATCTCTAATAAAATTACAGAATAAGCAAGTGCTATTAATACTTGGCAAAGGAATTGAAGAATATCAGGTATACAAAGAAAATAAGATAGCACACAATGATAGTTCAATTGTAAAAGAATTAATTTATAATTAATAGTTGAAAAAAAAAGATTTAACAAAATAAACGAAAGGGGTTAACAATGTTATTTGAACCAAGTAACTTATCTGAGCAAAAAGCTAGAATTGCCGTTGTAGGTGTAGGTGGTGCTGGTGGTAATGCTTTAAATAGAATGATTTTATCTGGATTGGATAAAGTCGAATTTATAGCTGTTAATACAGATGCGCAGGACCTAGATGAAAATAATTCACAAGTAAAATTACAAATTGGTAGAGAGTTAACAAAAGGTCTTGGGGCTGGAGCTAATGCAGATGTTGGATGTCAAGCTGTTGAAGAGAATAGAGATGTTCTTGTAAAAGCTCTTGATGGTTGTGATATGGTATTTATTACAGCTGGCATGGGAGGAGGTACTGGAACTGGTGCAGCTCCTGCTATAGCAAAGATAACTAGAGAGTTAGGAGCTTTAACTGTTGGAGTTGTAACTAAACCATTTGCTTTTGAGGGTCCAAAAAGAAAAGATAGAGCAAATAATGGTGTTGATGAACTAAAAAGAAATTGTGATACACTTTTAGTGATACCAAATGAAACATTATTAGAAATTACAGAAAAAGCAACATCTGTTAATGATTCGTTTAAACTGGCAGATAGTATTTTATATCAAGCAACAAAAGGTATTTCTGATTTAATTAATGTGCCTGGTTTAATAAATCTTGATTTTGCAGATGTCAAAACAGTGATGGAAAATATGGGTGATGCAATTATGGGTACTGGTGAAGCGCATGGTGAAGAGAGAGCAATTTTAGCAGCTCAACAAGCTATCAATTCTCCGCTACTTCAAGATTCTAGTATAAAAGGTGCAAGAGGATTGTTAGTAAATATAACTGGTCCAGAAGATATGTCCATACATGAACTTAATAGTGCATCTAGCATTATTTATGAAGAAGCTGGTGATGATGCTAATGTTATTCTAGGTTGTGTAATTGATGATAATCTTAAAGATGAGGTTAGAGTAACTGTAATAGCTACAGGTTTAAATGAAGATGGAACAGTTGATTTAGGGCATAACATTAATACTGAGCAAATGTCTTTTATTAATAAAGATAAAAATGGATCAACTAGTTCATCATCAAATACAATATCATTTGGTGATAATGATTATGATGTTCCAACTTATTTAAGAACAGATAGAAAGTAGTCTTTAGCTTAATTTAAATATATAATTGAAATACATTAGTAAATTTCAATTCTTAGTCAAATCATTTAAAATACAACCCCATTTTAAGTGATTTGATTTAAGTCAAAATTTATATATTTATATTTTCTAAAAAAACCAATGCGTATAAAGATTAAAGAAAAAGATTTATTTAAAAAATTAATCAAGAAAAATTTTAATTATGAAATTGATGAAATAAATTCTTTTTGTTTAGATTCAAGATTATTGAAAAAAAATGATATTTTTTTACCAATAAAAGGGAAAAATTTTGATCCACATGATATTTTGCCTGAAATTATTAAAAAAGAACCAGCATTAGTTTTTAGTGAACAAAAAATAAATGATGATAAAGTAGTATTAATAGATTCATCAAAAGATACTCTTAAAAAACTAGCAAAAGAGTGGATGAGTTTTTTTAAAATTCCAATTATAGCTATAACAGGTTCAAATGGAAAAACAACAACAAAGGAAATATTAGTTGAAATATTTAAATCAAAATTTAAGATTAATTATTCAAAAGGTAATTATAACAGTTTGATTGGATTACCAGTTAATACATTTAAATTTTCTTTAGATGCAAATTATACAATTGTTGAGATGGGAGCAAGTCAACAAGATGAGATAAATGAGTTATGTAAAATTACTAAACCAGATTATAGTTTAATTACAAATATCCATGAAGCACATATTGGTAATTTTAATTCATTTAATGATTTAATTGATACTAAGACTGCAATATTTAAAAATACAAATAATAATGGACTTTTATTTGAAAATTATGATGATTCAAACATTAAAGAGTTTTGTAAAAAAATTAAAAATAAGATTTCATTTAGCTTAAAAGATAAAAATGTTAATTTTTTTGGATCATGGAAAAATGAACATGGAAAAAACAAATTTTTTATAAATGATCAAAGAATTTATAATAAAAATATGAATGAAATTATGGCTAAAAATATATTAGCTGCATATGCTATAGCTAGCACAAAAGGAATAAGTCATAATAAAATTATAGATTCTTTAACAAAGTTTAAATTTTTAAAAGGCAGAGGTCAGATAATTAAGAAAAAAGGGTATTTAATTATTGATGATACCTATAATGCAAATTATGAATCATTTAAAGCTGGAATTCATTCTTTTATGAATTTAAGTCATAAAGGTAGAAAGATTTTAGTCATAGGTGATATGAAAGAATTAGGAAAAAAAGAAAAGGAATGTCATATAAAGCTTGGAAATTATATAATTGAGCAATCTCCAGATTTTGTATACTCTTTTGGAGATTTAATTTCATTCACTTCTAAGCAAATATTTAGTAGTAAAGTAAATTCAAAACATTTTAATAAAGTTTCTAAAATGATTGATGATATTAAGCTAAACCTCGTTAAAGGTGATGCAATTTATTTTAAAGCATCTCGTTCATTAGAATTTGAAAAAATAATTAATGCTATATGATATACTATTTATACACTGAGTTTAACATAAATATTTTACAGTATGTTACTTTTAGAGCAGCAGGTGCTGCAATAACTGCATTATTAATAAGCTTCCTCCTGGGGCCCAAAATCATCCGCACACTCCAAATTCACCAAATAGGTGAAATGATTAGAAAAAATGGGCCTCATACTCACTACCTCAAAGAAGGTACTCCAACAATGGGAGGGATAATTATAATTTTATCAATTATCCTTCCCTCCATCCTTTGGTCTAAATTAGATAATTATTATTCATGGATTATAATTGCTGCCACCTTATTTATGGGGACAATTGGGTTTTTAGACGATTATTTAAAAATAGTAAAAAAGTATTCAAAAGGATTAATTGCAAGATATAAGCTTATCGCACAAATTATAACAGGTATCTTTATTGCTTTCATGATTTTAAATTATATAGAAAATCCAAAGATATTTATTGATTACAAAAATGATCAGATACATGAAGTATCAGATACAAGCATTTCTTTGCCGTTTATGGCATCAAATTCATATGATGAAGAAAAAATTAATGGATTTATTGAGTTACCTCAATGGCTATATATAATATTAGTAATTACAGTTATAACAGCGACTTCAAATGCTGTTAATTTAACTGATGGTTTAGATGGTCTAGCAACAGGTTTATCTGCTATTTCAATACTTGCAATGGGTGTAATCGCATATGCATCTGGTCGTGTTGATTTTAGTGATTATTTGAATATTTTGTATTTAAAAGGCTCAGATGAGTTATTAATTTTTTCTTTTGCTACAATTGGTGCATGTTTAGGATTTTTATGGTACAATTCTAATCCAGCATCAGTTTTTATGGGTGATACAGGAAGTTTAGCTTTAGGTACAATTTTAGGAACATTTGCAGTTCTGTTAAGAAAAGAAATTTTATTAATTATAATTGGTGGTCTATTTGTAATAGAGTCTATTTCAGTTATTATTCAAGTTTTATATTTTAGGTATACAAAAAATAAATATGGTGAAGGTAAGAGATTTTTCTTAATGGCTCCTATTCATCACCATTTTGAACAAAAGGGTTTATCAGAATCTAAAATTGTGATAAGATTCTGGATTATTGGAATTTTACTAGCTTTATTTTCATTAAGTACATTTAGGTTACAATAGTGAATAAATACCTACCAATAAAAAACAAAAAAATTGGTATACTAGGTGCTGCTAAAAGTGGAATTGCTGCAGCTAATCTCGCTAAATATCTTGAAGCAAAAATATTTATAAGCGATATAAATGATAAATGTGAAAATGATTTGAATAAGTTTCCACATGAATTAGGTAATCATTCAGACAAAATATTACAAAGTGATATCATAATTAAAAGTCCAGGCATTCCAAATGATATAAATATTTTAAAAAAAATAATTAAGTATAAGATTCCTATAATAAGTGAAATTGAGTTTGCAAGTTGGTTTACAAATGGATTTATAATAGCGTTAACTGGAACTAATGGAAAAACAACAACTGTAAATTTAATTAATCACATTTTAAGTGATAATAATTATAATTCAAAGTTAGGTGGTAATATAGGAATACCATTTTCAGTTAATGTATTAGATGAGTTAAAAAATAATTCTAATGAAAGAATGTATCATGTTTTGGAGTTGAGTAGTTTTCAATTAGAAGACATCAAATTTTTTAAACCACATATATCGATTATTTTAAATATTTCTCCAGATCATTTAGATCACCATAAAAATTTTGATGATTACATAAACTCCAAAATTAGAATATCAAAGAATCAAGACAGTCATGGATATGTAGTATTAAATGACAATAATTTATTACGTCTTCATCCAAATTCTAATGCAAAAAAAATTAATTTTAGAGTTAGTGATGATAATGAATTTTTTATAAATAATAAAAATATCAATTTTGATAATCTTAAAAAATCAATTATTGGAAAACACAATTATGAAAATATTTTATCTGCTTTTGTAGTTTGTAAAATAATGGAGTTAAATGATCAAAAAATTATAAATAGTATTAATTCTTTCAATTATCTTCCACACAGATTAGAATTATTAAATATAAAATCAGATAAACTTTTTTACAATGATTCTAAAGCTACGAATTTAAATGCCACATGTACAGCTATTGAGAGTCTATCTTCAAATATTATTTTGATATTGGGTGGAATTGATAAAAATGATTCAGATTTTAAAATATTAGAAAAATATAAAGATCAAATAGTTAATATTATTTGTTATGGTGAATCGAGAGTTGATATAAAAAATAAATTAAATGGTATTTATAATATTGAAAAGATTGAAAAATTTGAAAAAGCTGTTATAAGATCAATAAACCTAGCAAAGAAAGAAGATTGCATTTTATTGTCTCCTGCATGTGCTAGTTTTGATCAGTTTATAAATTATGAGCAAAGAGGAAATTATTTTAAAAATATTATAAAAACTTATTATGAAAAATAATAATCATCATATTATTTTGCTTTTAACTGTTTCAGCAATAATTCTATTTGGAACTTTTTTAATGTATAGCGCTAGTAGTTCTTTTGCATATTATAAATTTAACAAGTCAGACACTTTTTTTCTTTCAAAACAACTATTTTGGCTTTTGATAGGTATTAGTTTAATTATTTCTATTCAATTAGTTAGTCCTCAAATATTAAATAAATTTTCAATTTACATATTGTTTTTTTCATGGATAATAATGCTGATTCCAATAATTACAAATTTAGGTTCGGAATCAATTGATAGATGGATTAGATACGGAGGTCAGACAATATTAACTACTTCAGATTTAGGTAAACTTGGTATTATTATTTTCACCTCATCATTTATTGATAAATTTTATAAAAATATAAATGATTCTAAAATTTTATTATATAACTATATACCATATGCTTTTATATCTTTGGCAATTATTGCTTATCAACCTGATTTAAGTACAACACTTGTGTTAGCGAGTATTTTATTTTCACTTTTATTTATAGCGGGTCTAAATAAAAAAAATATTTTTAGGCTTTTTGGATTCTGTATATGCGCATTGATAGTTTTAATATGGAGATTTCCGTATCAATTAAAAAGATTAAAGTTTTGGATTGGTTTAGAAGAGTCTCACCAATCTTCAAATTCAATACTTGCTTTAGCAAATGGCGGTATAACTGGCAATGGAATTGGAGATAGTACTTTTAAGTATAATGGATTTATACCTGAAGGGCAAACAGATTTTGTATTAGCTATAATTGGAGAAGAACTAGGTTTTATTGGGATTTTTTTTATATTTATTTTTTTTACATTCTTATTTTTGCAAGGTTTAAAAATATCTAAAGAATCAACAAATAGATTTTATATGTTTTTAAGTATGGGTTTAACTATAAATATATTTTTTTATTTACTTATAAACTCTGCTTACGTTGTGCAAATTTTACCAACTACCGGTCTTCCAATTCCATTTATTAGTTATGGAGGTTCACAAACAATTTTTAGTATGATATCAATAGGTATTTTGATGTGTATATCAAGAGAAAATCAGTCAAATTTAAACCCAAAATTTTATTATGGTAGAAAATAAAAAAAATAAAATAATATTAATTGCTGGAGGTGGAAGTGGTGGACATTTATTTCCTGCACTGGCAATTGGTGATGAGCTTCAAAGTAGAGGATTTAATATCAAATATATTGGATCTAAATATGGTATAGAAAAAAACATTCTAAAAAAAATGAAGAAAGAATTTTACTTATTAAATATCAAGGGAATACAAAGAACTTTATCAATAAAAAATATAATTACTAATTTTCTTTTTCCATTTAGATTTATAGTATCTTACGTTACAGTTAAATTAATTATTAAAAAAATAAATCCTGTAGCAATTATAGGAACAGGTGGTTATGCTTCAGGTATTCCATTGCTAGCATCTTTAAATACAAAAATAAAAACACTTATACATGAACAAAATTCTTACCCTGGAATTACAACGCGAAAATTAGCTGCAAATGTAGATTGTGTTTGTATTACTAGTAAGGAAACTAAAGAATACATTAAAGGAAATGTGATACATACAGGAATACCCTTAAGAAGTAGTTTGAAAGAAATTAAAAAAAATGAAGCTTGTGAATATTTAGGATTAGATCAACATAAAAAAACAGTACTAGTAATAGGTGGCAGTCAAGGTTCAGAGGCATTTAATAAACATTTTAAAGAACATTTTCAATTTTATATTGATAATGATTATCAGTTAATCTGGCAATGTGGTATAAAAAACTATTCGAAGTATAAAAATTTAAAAGTTAATAAAAATATTTTAATATTAGATTTCATTGATAAAATGGAGTATGTGTATGGTGCATCAGATATTGTTGTATCAAGAGCAGGAGCAATGGCTGTAAATGAAATTTCACTTTTGAAAAAAAATATGATTTTAGTGCCACTTCCAACAGCTGCTGCTAATCATCAATATCATAATGCTAGATATTTTAGTGATAATAATGCTGCCATATTAATTGAAGAGAAAGAATTAGCAGATAATGTTATTGAGAAAAAAATATTAGAAATTTTTAATAATGATAATGATTTAGGTAGAAATGCTAATAATCTAATTTTAAAAGATGCTAAGACTAAAATAGCAGATAAAGTCATCAATTTGATTGAGATTAAATGATTAAACAAAATAATAAGAAAATATTTTTTATTGGTGTTGGCGGTATTGGTATGAGTGGTATAGCTGAGTTTCTTCATTATGATGGATTTAAAGTATCTGGATCAGATTTAAATGAATCAGAAAGAACAAATCATTTAAAAAATTTAGGGATTAGTATAAGCATTGGACATAAGATTGAAAATATTAAAAACATAGACTTAGTTGTTTATTCTTCTGCAGTTAAAATGGATAATATCGAAATTTTAGAAGCTCAGAAAAAAAATATACCAATTATAAAAAGAGCAGAAATGCTTGGAGAGTTAATAAAGTTAAAAGATACAAGTATTGCTATTTCAGGAACTCATGGTAAAACAACAAGTTGCTCAATGCTTAGTTGTATATTAATTGAGGCAAGGCTTAATCCTACAGTTATAATAGGTGGTATAGTTAATAATTTTGGATCAAATACACTATCTGGAAAAGGTGATTTAATTGTAGTAGAAGCAGATGAGTTTGACAGATCATTTTTATCTCTGCAACCTTCAATGAGTATTATTAATAATTTAGATTTAGAACACATGGATTGTTATAGTAACTTAGATGATGTTAAAGATGCCTTTGTTACTTTTGCTAATTCAACTTCTTTGAACGGCTTTATTGGTTTATGCATTGATGATGATAATATTAAAGATATAATTGGCAGGTTAAAAAGATCATATAAAACATATGGATTATCAGAAGAAGCTAATTTTAGAGCAATAGATATACTTTTTTCAGAATTCAAATTATCATATAAATTATATGAAAATAAAAAATTCTTATGTGATATTAATCTAAATGTACCTGGATATCATAATATTTTAAATAGCCTTGCTGCAATTACAATAGCAAAATATTTAAATGTAGATATTAAAGATATTGTCAATGGTTTGAAAAAATATAATGGCGTTAAAAGAAGATTAGAAATAAAAAATCAATTGGAAAATGGAACAATATTAATTGATGATTATGCTCACCATCCAACAGAGGTTGAAGCTTCAATATCTGCAATAAAAAAATCTTATAAAAATAAGGTGATTACTGTTTTTCAACCTCATCTATTTTCTAGAACACGTAGTTTCTATAGAGAGTTTGCTAAAGCCTTAGCTATAAGTGACTTTTCAGTTATTGTTGATATTTATCCATCTAGAGAAAAGCCTATTAAAAATGTGACAAGTGAGCTTATTTATAATGAAATGTTATCCCTTGGAAATAAAAATATAATTTACAATCAAGATATTGAAAAGCTTCCAAATGAAATTAAAGATATTTACAATGATGGAGATATAATTATTACTATGGGTGCAGGTGATATTTACAAGCAAAATGAAATAATTTTTGAGGCTATTAAATAATGTTGGAATTACATAAAAAAGAAATCTGCAATTTAGTTGATTCTAAAATTTTATTTGATGAACCTTTAAAAAAGCATACTACTTTTGGGGTTGGTGGATTAGCATCAATATTTATTTATCCATCAAGTATTGATGATTTAAAAAAAATATTAAATTATGCTTGTAAAAATAATATCAAAATATTTTTTATGGGCTCAGGTTCTAATATGTTAATTAGTGATAATGGTTTTGATGGTATAGTTTTATGTTTAAGAAAATCCTTTAAAAATTTTGATTATAATGATTCATTTGAAACCGTTGCAGGAACTGGCGTTATGCTAGGACAAATGGTAAGAACGTTAACTAAAAACTCTGTCAAAGGTTTAGAAAGTTTAATTGGAGTTCCTGGTACTTTAGGAGGTGCATTAATAATGAATGCTGGTGCTTATGGTAGTGAAATTTCAAACTATTTAGTAAGTATTAAATGTATTACCTTAGAAGGAATTGAAAAAAATTATATGAAAGAAGATTTAGAATTTTCTTATAGATATTCAAATATACCTAAAAATGAAATTGTAGTTGAAGCTAAGTTTCAATTTCAAACAGGTGATATAAATGAAATTAAAATCAATAAAGATAAAGCATCACAATCTAGAAGAAATAATCAGCCATTACAATATAGATCTGCAGGTAGTATTTTTAAAAATCCGAAAAATGGAACAGCTGCAGGATATTTAATTGACCAAGCAAAGTTAAAAGGTTTAAAAAAAGGAGATGCTGAAATATCTACAAAGCATGCTAATTTTATTATTAATCATGGAAACGCAACTTCAGATAATATTACAGATTTAATTAAAATTATTAAAGCTGAGGTTTATAATAAATTTAAAGTCAATTTAGAGTTAGAAGTAAAGCTTATGGGTTTTACTAAAGAACAGCTTAAGGATATAGTTTGAAAGAAAATTTTATAAATATATTTATATTAATTTTTATATGTTGTGGTATTTATTATTTATCATCTTATTCAAATAAAAAAAAAATAAATCATTATGATACATTCATTTTTGAAGGAAATAAATTTATGAAAAATGAAATTATTTATGATTTAATTGAATATAATATTGATAGTTTAGAGTTTTATTCGGCTAAGGATATAAGTTTATTTGTATCAAAAATTATAAATTTAAATCAATATGATTTAATTGATAAAATTCATATATCTTATAATATACCAAATGAAATATTTATACAGATTAAAGAAAAAGACCCTATTTATATAATAAAGAATGATGTTTATGATTTTGCAATTGATGCAAATGGATTAATTTTCGATTCTTATTTTGTTGATAAAAGCATTCCAAATGTAAAACTAAATTTTTTTGTTTATGAAATTTATAAAAACTTGAATGAAAATTCTTCAGTTTCTGATTTAATATCTAACATAAATTATAATAAACAAAACAATCAATATTTATTAAATGGACTTGATATATTGGGATGGTTTAATAGGCAATATAAAAATACAGATTTAAAATCAATAAATATTCAGGAAGACTTTATTAGTGTCAATTTAATTGATACTAAATTAACTTTTGAACATGAAAATATTGATAATCAATTATCAAAATTATTAATAATTTTGAATGATCAAAGTTTATTAGATAGTTTAAATATTAG
>CENP01003754.1_pt1 | contig 24085 bp, 24 predicted proteins | sample 361281 | NCBI WGS metagenome assembly CENP01 (sample SAMEA2591122, study PRJEB7988) | marine metagenome | biome: marine biome (ENVO:00000447); feature: deep chlorophyll maximum layer (ENVO:xxxxxxxx); material: saline water (ENVO:00002010), including plankton (ENVO:xxxxxxxx) | depth 70 m | reverse complement strand
TGTTGTATCAAGCCTCTCAACACCACTATAAGTGAATTTTTCGATTGATTTATCTACTACAGAGGATAGAACTTTTTTCATTTGATTTTGAAAATCATCAACGGTATGTATGTTTTTTATTTTGCCTTTGAAAAGTTGCATTGCTAAAAATTTTGAACCAGGAAGAGATAGAAATTTAGACTCTTTATTATTCAAATTTTTTTCAACAAAGGATAAAAATTCCGTATTAGCTAGAAGTTTTTTTAAAATATCGTTAACTTCTTCATCTTTGTATGGTTCGATTCTAATCATAATGAATTTATAATTTATCCATGGATGATAAAACTGTATTAAGGAATATTGTAATTTTTTTTGGAATAATTGGGATTGTAATAATCATTCTAATGATTGGTGCCTATTTCTATTAGCCCGGAGGCCACGCAAGACCTCGTCCACCTAAGAGGTGAACATGTATGTGGAAAACACTTTGCCCAGCATCTGTACCATTATTTATTACTAGTCTGTAATTATCATTGAGATTGTATTTCTCTGCTATTTTTTTTGATACTAGCAGAAGATGACCAAGAAGCTCTTTATCACTCTCTTCTGAATCAGACACTTTTGCTATTTCCTTATTTGGAATAATGAGTACATGAACGGGCGCTTGTGGATTAATATCTTCAATAGCAAAACATTGATCGTCCTCGAAAACAATTTTTCCAGGAATTTCTCCTGTTTTAATCTTTAAAAAAATTGAATTTTGACTCATAAAAAGGTCCTTACAAGCCTAATTAATATAATGACACTAATGATTGTTAAAACAATTGCCATAAATCGCACTAATAAGCTTTTAAACATGTTTTTGGAGCCTTCTTTAAAAAAATAGTTAAGCAATAAGATTGATAATAAGATAATTGAGATTAAGCCAACAAAATATAACATTAGAATAAATTAGCTATATATTCCCATAGTACTACCAAAAGAACTAAACCCAAACCCCATATAGCACAAGCCAATAAATCAAAAAATAGAAATTTCTTATAATTAAGCTTAAATGAACCGACAAAAAACGGTGCAAAAGGTCTGATGCTCGGTGTCATTCTTCCAAGAAGTATCGCCCCGAATTCATATTTTTCAAACCAATTTTTTGTTTTTTCAACTCTTTCCTTTCTCTTCCTAAAAAAATTCCATTCGAAGATCTTTGTGCCAAACACTCTTCCCATTAAATAGCTTGATTGGTCTCCTATAAATGACCCAGCATATGCAAAAATTGTGATTAAAAAGATATTTGATATTCCTTCAAGATAAAGAAAAACAGCTAATAAATACAAAAAGAGACTTGGAAAAACTACACCGGTAATTACAAAAGATTCGAAAAAACCTAAGAAAGTTAATAAAAGAGGAGCTAAGTATGGGTTTTCCCTGCTAAAACTTTTTAATACATCCAGCCAGGAGCTACTTTTTTTTTTAAAATTCTTTCCATATCAACAATTTTAAAATTTTGATTATCTGGAAGATTTTCTCCATCATGAACGATTAAGAAACCTTTAGGAAACCTTTCAAAAGATACCGATGTTACATCTAAACCATCGGTATGCTCCACATCTTTAATTTGAAAAGAACCTTGATAATCAAAGGGATATTGTCTGTCATACATATTAAATTTATTATCCCCTTGTGATGATAGGATTATAAAGCCGTCCTTAGCACCTGTTTTATAGACTGCAATTCCTTCAGGATCGCCACCAATATTACCAGCTCTAGAATCTATTATTTTAATTAGCTCAAGGTTTTCTGTATCAAAAACTTTTAAAATACCTCTTGCTCCTTCTCTTGAGATAAAAATATGGCCATTTTCCTCATCAAATACACACCCCTCTGCTTCATTACCAGCAGCAGGAACATTTTCTTCATCTTCTGTAATGTCTATGGTTTTGATTAATTCTTGTTTCTCTAAATTCCAATACTGAATATTGACACCCTCTTCTTCAGTTACTATTGCTCTTAACTCTGAATCGACTATACCTATGCAAACGCCATAAATATTTATTTCTGGATATACAGCTAAAGAAATATTTTCAAATAATTTTGCATACTGGACAGAATTATCTGACCTATCTGTATAAGCAAACCATGAATCTCTAACATCTACATTATTTGGCTTTCCGTTATCATAATAAGCAAGTTCTTCACCAGTAAAACTATATATATACATTCCAGCAGTTTTATCTGTGCCAAGGATAAGTGGATCTCCTTCAGTTAGAAATATTGCAGGATCATCTGCAGCATCACCTTCTGAAGCTATTGGAGGTGTTTCAAAGTCATACTCAACTACAAAAGTTTCTTTCTTACCACCACAAGCAGAAAGAAGAATAAAAGCGATAATCAAAATTATCGCTTTAAAGGTTTTATTAAAAATATTAGAAATTGTATCTAAAGCCGAATGACATCCAGTAACCATATTCATCATACTGAGATAGTCTATCAGGAGAATTCCAATAATAGAACTCTGGTCTATTGTCTAAATTTTTCCCTTCAAATCTTAATGATAAATTTTCTGTGTATTTATATTTTGCAACAAGATCGTAAGAATAATAATCATCAGTAAATCTCATATAACCATACCCAAAATCATCATTGAATAATTCTTCACCTTCATCACCAAGGTAATCAAGATAACTAGATCTATAATTTACAGAAAATCTAATATCAAATTTTCCTTTATCGTATCCAAGAGAAAAATTTGCTGCTTCTTCTGAAAGCTTTCTAAATGGAATAGTAAATGTTTCAGTATTATCTCCACCAGGAGCAAAATCACTTTCTCCGTCGTTATATGTAACATTAGCAGACACAAAAAACCCTTCTAGAGGTAAATATGCATCAAGCTCTGTAAAATAATTTAGCTCATATCCAAGGATTGATGAATCTCCTGCATTAGCAAAGGTCTCTAAATCTGAAAAGAAAATTCCTCCAACTATCTGGTTGCCGAGCACTCTTGGGTAAATAGTGTTAGATATATCTTTGTAATAAAGACCTGCTGAAAAGAAAGATTCATCCCCATAGTATTCGAATCCTAAATCATAATTATTTGCTTCATATGGTTTAAGATCTGGGTTACCCATCGAACCAGACCACTCACCATCGCCATTTCCATCTCCAATATCAGGAACCGGTGCAGTTTGTTCAAATCCTGGTCTAGAAAGCGAACGATAAGCTGCAGCTCTTAATTGCACTTTATCGTTCAAGAAATATTTTACGTTAATACTTGGTGCTAAAAAGCTATAGTCATTTTCAAACTCTAATTTATCTTGCTCATCACCATCGTTGAAACCATAAGTTTCAAATGATGTATCTTCGTTTCTTAAGCCAGCCACAACAACAGCATTATTTGTTTCTATAGTAGTCATGAAATACAGTGCAAATATTTCTTCTTTAGTACTCCAGAAATCTGCAAGATCTAAATCTAGAGGCCTAAATTGATTTTGCAAAGGAAAGACTAATGAAGGATCAGCAAAAAAAGATAGCGCTTCTGGAAAATACCACAAGTTATTTGGTGCTGAGGGTGAGTAAGTAAACATACCTTGTGCTACATCACCCGAACCATCTATATTGCCCTCTCTATTTGATTTAATTCTTTCACTTGATTTAGCGCCAAATTCAATCGACATTACATTCCCATTAAAATCGAATTGATCACTTTCAAAATCAATTTTAAAGGCATCTTCACGATCTTGAATTAAACCATAATCTATTTCGAGCTCGTCCCAGTCATACTCTGACGGATCAGTAAGCATCTGTCCTCGAGGTGCTAAAGATAAGCTTATAAATTTTGGATTTGCCCAGCTGTAGGTGCCACAAATATCATCACCACTTCTAATGCGACACTGAGCTCGAAATTTAGCATCAACATTATTGGTATCATCCTCTTCAGCAAAAGATTCACTAAATTGAAATTTGGTGTTATACATCCCTAGTCTGCTCTCACCCCCAAAAATTTTGGTTTCAATTGTTCTTACTTCTATTCTTTTTCTTGTTTCTTTATCTGCGGTAATTCTTTGATAAGATGCAGAAGTAGGTGTAACAGAAGACTCTACTAAATTTCTTGCGCGATATTCATCTTTAAATCTAATCTCATCATCCTCATATTTATTAAATAAAAAATTATAAAAAAGTGATGTGTCATCGTTTAAAACTAAGTCAAAATCTGCCGTAAAACCTTGCCTTTCTCTGGTCAAGTCATAAAACCTCATTTCCCAGTCTCTAGCTAGGTATTTGTTTCCATTATCAGCAATCCCCCATGGCTCATAACCTGTTTCATTGTTATTAGTGATTATGTGTTTACTTTGATATGTGTACCCCACAATAGCGCCAAAAGCATCACTAAACTTCTCACCGTATGTCAATGAGTACTTTGGGCTATCTGCTTCACCAGAAAAATCATTATATGATTGATCGTATTTTATCTTTACTAATCTCTTATCTAATTCAGTAGCTTTTTTTGTTTTAAATTCAATTCTTCCACCTATACCCTCTAGGTCCTGTGAAGGAATTAGTGTTTTATAAACTTCAATAGAGTCTAGCAGTTCAGTTGGAAGACCATCGAGTAGAACTTTTCTACCGCCCTCTGGAGCTGGTACCGTAGCGCCATTAAGTGTTACGCCATTTAGATCTCCTGACATACCTCTTAAAGTGATGTACCTACCTTCACCTTGGTCGTTCTCTACAGAGACACCAGAAAGTCTTCTTACTGCTTCAGCAGCTGTTTCGTCAGGAAATTCTCCTATTGCATCGGAGTCAACAATTGAAACCACTTGATTAGAATCTTTCTGCTTATCAAGTGCAGATTTAAGGCTTGCTTTTGTTCCAATGGCAACAATTTCTTCTATATCCTCATTAGTATCTTCTTGGGATACCAAATATAACGAACTTAAAATTATCAAAGTTAAGATTTTTTTCATTTTGAACCTCATAGAATTGTAATTTATATATGAGCAATGACAATTTTATGACAAATATGTATTTAATACGTAAACAAGTTCATAAATAATTCAAGAAAAATTATTGAAAGAGCTGCACCGATAGGAAGTGTAACAACCCATGAGATAAAAATTGTTCTAACTGAAGCCAGATTTACAGACTTAATTCCTTCTACTAAACCTATCCCAATAACAGCTCCCACAAGAGTATGAGTTGTTGAAACAGGCATATTTAATTGACTGGCCAAAACAACTGTTAAAGCTGCTGACAATTGTGCTGAAAATCCTTTGCTTGGTGTTAAGGTTACTATCCTCTCTCCAATAGTTTTCATAACTCTATACCCCAAAGTTGCAAGACCTATAACTATTCCCACTGCACCTAATAACAAAATCCATAACGGTGTTTCGGAATTATATGGCTGACCTAATAACTCATACGAAGCTTGGTACACTGCTGCTAATGGACCTATTGCATTGGCCACATCATTCGATCCGTGAGCAAACGCTACTGCACAAGATGTAAATATCATTAAATAAGCAAATTGAGATTCACTTGATTGATTTTTCGACAGCCTTGATCTTGAAAAGGAATAGAATAAAAAAGTAAAAACAATAGCTGAAATTACTGAATATGAAACACTATCAGAAAATGTTAAAACTACTTCACTATCTTTAAGAATATTTTTTAAACCTTTTGTTATTGTGATAAGTGAGATGGCAAAGCCCGCAAGGAAAATATAAAAATTAATTATTAAAAACTGAAATTTACTTTGTTTCGTAATAATGAATTCTTGGCATATCCAGTAAATCAAAGCAGCTAGTAGTCCAGATGATATCGGTGAAGTTAACCATGATAAGGAAATGTTGCCTACTACGGACCAGTTAATCTTATCTGACCCTAACGCATATACGCCAAAACCTACAATTGCACCAACGATAGTATGTGTTGTAGATACAGGCCAGCCTCTTATGCTTGCTACTAAAAGCCAGACACCAGCTGCGAATAATGATGAAATCATGCCATAGATAAGAATTTCCTGCTGACCTATGAATAGTTCAGGGTCAATTACACCTTTTCTTATTGTTTGGGTAACTCCTCCACCAGCCAAAAAAGCACCTAAAAATTCAAAAATTGCAGCTATCAGTACAGCCTGAGAAATAGTTAACACTTTGCTACCAACTGAGGTACCCATTGCATTAGCTACATCATTAGCTCCAACACCATATGCTGTAAAAAAGCCAAGCATTGCAGCAGAAAGAAGAATAAGAGGTATTCCAAAAATTGTTAATTCAACTAGTGCCATTCAATAGATAGATAATTTCGTTATACTATACCCTCTTTTTAATACTTTTACATGAGCGTTTTTGAATACAATTTTGAGCAGTATAAATCACTTTCACCTGATTTATATAGAAAAGAAAAATATAACCTCCAAGTTGAATTACTGAAATTACAGGAAGATGTCATAAAGAAAAAAAGGAAGATTGCTATTTGTTTTGAAGGTAGAGATACTGCTGGAAAATCATCAACAATTAACTTTTTTTCTGAACATTTAATCCCATCAAATTTTAACTATGTACATCTTGGGATTCCAACAACAAAAGAGAGAAAAAATTGGTTTGAAAGATATGAAGCATATTTGCCAAATAAAGGTCAAATTGTTCTATTTGATAGATCCTGGTATACACGTGCATTAACCGAACCAACACTTGGGTATTGTTCAAAGAAACAATATGAGGAATTTATGACTAAGGTAAATAAATGGGAAAAATCTCTTGTTAAAAAAGGAACTGAACTAGTTAAATTTTATTTTTCAATTGATAAAGATCAACAGAAAAGACGTATTAACGCAAGAAAAAATAGTAAGTTAAAATATTGGAAATTATCTGAGTCGGATAAATTGATGGTTAATAAATGGGATGTTTTTACACTATATAAAAATCAAATGTTTGACTTAACGTCTACAGATTATGCTCCATGGGTTGTAATTAATGCTAACAATAAAATGATTGCTAGATTGAGTGCGCTTAGGTACATTCTTAATAATCTTACTTACGACGAAAAACTCTCTCTTAAACCACCAAAATGGGGAGAAGATTTAGGAAACTATTCTTTGTATATCGAAGGAGTTTTATTTGAAAACCTCACTTATGAGCAATTTAAAATATTAGCTCCATTTTCTGATTAAAATGTTATTAGGAATTGTCGATATTGGATCAAACGCTATTAAATATAAAATATTTAATACCAAAGACAATAGTTTAGTTGAATACTATAGAGAGCCTTTAAGACTTGGAAAAGATGCGTTTACTCAAGGCTTTCTTTCAAAATTAACCTTAAAGCAACTAGCTATTGTTCTCGAGAGATTTAAAAGAGTTTTCTTAGAAAAAAATATTGAAAAACAATTCTATATGGCAACATCTGCAATTAGAGATTGTACTAATAAAGATGAGATACTTTCTTTGCTAAAAAAACAAAACATAGATCTAAAGATTATATCTGGAGATGCAGAGGCTGACCTTCTAAAAGAATTTAAAGCAAATGTAGACTCCTACGCGATATTGGATATAGGTGGAGGTAGTGTAGAGGCTTTTGTAAGTGTTAATTCTCAAACTTATGCTAGATCATTCCAGCTAGGAGCTGTTAGATTGCTAAATAAAGATAAAGGCTATAAAGAACATGAAATGAACAGCTTTGGAAATTGGTTAAAACAGTATGCACCAGTTAAAAAGTTATACGGCCTAGGTGGAAATTTAAGAGCAATATTTGAGGCTAATAATCATTCAGGTGCTTTAAGCTCAAAAGAATTTACTGAATTTGTAAAAGAATATAACAGTGTTTCAAAGAAAGATTTAATTGAAAAATTTAGTATCCCTAAAGATAGGATAGATATCATTCCACTAGCAGCAGAAATTTATGAACTTTCATTAGCAAGTTTAAATTGTAATGTAATTGAGAATTCATTTTGGAGTATATCCGATGGATTATTCAAGCAAATCCTTAACAGGAATCTTTAGGTTTATATCACCATTGATTTTTAAGATTGATAAATTTTCATTTAGAGCACTGTCTTTAATGTTCAGATAAATATTATTAAAGTCAGTTGTTATCAAACCTAACTGATTATATTTTCTGTCGAATAGTATTATTTTGTATGAGTCATCAGTGCAACTAAGTTCACCAATTAAACTTTCCTTAAAAATTACGCTTTTTATATAAGCATCACCATTAATTCCCATGCATTTAAAGTCTTCGAGAATCAACTCTTCTAGTTCAGTTTCTATATTAATAACAGGAATAAATGAAAGCTTAAAATCGCGGCTATACTTTGTGTTACTAACCGTAATTTTCCTTAAATCAAAACTAGTTATAATGATAGACGTAAAGTAAAAGCCATCCGTGATATTAGTTTTTAAACCTACATGGGAATAAGAGTTCTCATAATTAATATTGCTAATTGAAAGATTTGCTAATTTAACGTTCCTAAAATCTCCAGAAAATATATTTCCTTTTGCATTTTCGTAAGAGATTCCATAAGACTGCAAAGGTGCTTTAACAATTGAATTTATTGGTGTAAAAAATATGACTACTAGGAAAATTACTAATAGTGCAAATATTGAAAAAAGAATTTTAAGCAGTAACTTCAATTGTTAACTTCAAAGTTGATTCATTTCCAGAAATTTTTATTTCATTTGGTTCAATATTATTTAATTGTATGTAATTGAGAATTTCAATTAACTTATCTGGTGCTAGATTATTAAATAAAAATAAAGCGCCATCTATGGAGTAAGAAATCTTTTTGTTTTTGAGAAAAAGCTCAAGATTTTCAACTAAATTTTCGGTATTTTTATTATTTTCATACATTTTTAATTGAGAAATTTTTTGTTTTTGATCATTGAAAACTTGATTTTTTTGGTCATATTCAGCCCTTATCTCAAAAAGGTTATTTATCAGAATATTTTCTAAAAATATAAAAATTAAAAAAAGGAGTGATAAACCAGTTACTGAAAATAACTTTTTCTTATTCTTTGAATATTTAAATTTCATATATAAATTTTGTAACTACCAATCCCCTATCAGTTCTTGAGCTGACTTTTTTAAAACTGTTTCCTTCAAAGGCTTGTTCATTTAAGAAGATGATTTCCTCCGATGGATTATTAAATAGAATTTCAAACTCAAACTTATTTAAGTCTCTTGAATAATGGAGATCTACTAATCGTCTATTATTAAGCTTTGAAGATGAGATTTTATAGATTAATTTTAAAACTTTTGATTCTTGTAAATTAAGGATTTCAATTTTTTCATTAATTGCTTGCTCTATATTTAATGGCTTTTCTAGGGGATAAATATCTTTGTAGAGTTTTAGAATAATCTCATTAAATGAATTTAATTTATAAGTTTGATTAATAAGATTGCCTATTCCAATTAAGTTAATTAAAACTACAGCTGAAATTAATCCTAAGACATATTTTTTATTTTTTTCAAAGTTAATAAAATTTCCAAGATTAAAGGTGTTAAGTTTATAACTATCAAACTGAGAATTAATATTTTTAATTAGGTCCTCATCAACAATTTTTTTAAATTCAGAACCTTTGTATTTAAGTACTTTTAAAGCATTTTTTGAAAATTTTAAATACTGTGAGTTAGTATTGAGATAATAGTCATCCAAGTAATTGATATTTTCCTTAAAAATTTGACTGAAAAACAACACATCTGAAGTAATTAGTACATCGTTTTCAAAACTTTGAAAAAGGTTTTTTATTTTTTTAAGATTTTTATCATTTATCAGAAAATAATTACCCTTTTCAAGAGAACATTTAAGGACATTTAAATTAGTATCAATATTTGGTGAAGACGTTAATGAATCATTGATTAGTTTAGCTTCTAAATTTGCTCTTTTTTTGTATTTCTCAGTTTCATTTACGTGCGTCAGCATTTGATCTGGAAATACAAATAACACATCTTTTTCGTTCTCTAATGTTGAGTATTTACACGTAGAAACATTTTTGTTATCAAAATAACTACCTGTTTCTAGATCATTAAAAATAAATATTTTCATCACTTATTGTTCTGTAGATTATGTTATTTTCTCTATTAGATAAATCTATAAAACTAATTAATTTAAACATGTATTCTTCAATTTGAAGAGTATATTTAATTTTTATAAATATAGGCTTAAAGACAATATACTTATTTTTAAGTTTAATTTGGTTTATTGAGGTGCGGTCTACTAAATCTTTATAATTTAAATATCCTGTTTCTGGTTTATTTAAAATAATTTTTTCTATCTCTTTTACTGTTAAATCTGAAAATATAGAGTGAAAAACCTTTTGATTATTAAAATTAATATTATTGATATTTAATTTAATTTCATCAGAAGGTAAAGCACATATATTTCCATAAATTTTTTGAAAGTCAGCATCAGTTAGGAAGTTTAAATTAAGGTCTTTTATCTGACTTTTGTGATAAAAATTTTGATCTGATGCTAAATTTAGTCTCTCATTAGAAATATAGTACAAATCCTCTGCCCCATAAGTTTCTGGGAAATTATTTGTATCAATCGAATCAACTATTCTATGCAAAAGCTCAATATGAGAGTTTTTGTTTACGAATGATTTGCTTAAAAAAACAAGAAAATTTAGTACATTTTCATCATTTTTTTCTGTTATACCATTTTTACTCTTTACTAAGGCATTTAAATTAAAGCATGAATTCATGTCTTCTAGTTCAATAGTTAAATTAGAAAAAGATCTTTTAGCTAAATAATTAAATTCCCTTTCAGCTATATTTAAATTTCTTAATAAATTTGAATTATTAAGTAAATTTTCAGTTATAAATTTTTCATAATTAATAAGCTCTATTCTTTTTTTTATAGATTCTTGGTAAATATTTGTTGATACAGAGTCATTAAAAATTTGTTTACTAATCAAAATAGTCAAAAAACTTAGTATCGTTACTAGCGATAATGTGCTTATTAAGATAAATCCTTTTTTCATTTATAAGTGCTTAAAATTAAAACCCTCTCCTCTTGTTCAATCGAATAAGAAAAAATAATTAATTTGGGATATTTATTATTTTGCTTAACACTTGAATCAGATATTTGATTATTTGGCCATTTTTCATCAAGTAAACTTAAATCTTTGCCGAACAAAATTTGATAATTATCAATATCTTTAAGAAGTATTCTCTCTGATAAAATAACTGCTTGATTATTTGGAAGTGTAGTTTGTCTAACTAAATTATCATTTTCAATGTAGTAATTTACTCTCCTGAGTTTAGATTTATCTTTTGTATTATCTGATGTGGATAAAGAAACAAAAGACATTAGAGTATTATTTTGATTTCCAAAAAATGGTGTTGAAACCTTTCTTCCAGCTTCATCTTTAAATAAGAAAGGAATAGATTGTAATAGGTCTAACCTTATTATATTTCCAGCATTTAATTTATCTCTATCTTTTGAAATCTTAATTTTTACTTTTGTCTCTAAATTTACAACATTAGATAAGTATTCAAACGACATTAATGCAATTATGGACGCAGCTAAAAGAGCGACTAGAACTTCAATGATTGTGAAACCGCTTCTCATTTTATCTGATAATTTTTATTTTTATTTCTTTATCACCATCAATAAAAATAATTTCAATTTCTCTTCTTATTCCAAATGAAGATAGTATTTTCTCTCTTTCTTTTTTTACTCCTAAATATTTTTTAAGCAAAACATCACTGGTTGAAGGTTTATTGGAATATAGAGTGAGTAGATTTATTTCTTTTATAGTTTTATAAACATATTTGTCCTTTTGAAGCTGTGCTTTGAGATTTTGATCTAATAACAATGAAAAGGCTGTAAATGTAATTGATAGAATTAAAAGGGATACAACCACCTCAATGAGTGAAAATCCTTTGGTTAGTTTTTTATAGTTCAATAATTTCATCGTTTGAAAGAATAATTTTCTTTATATTTGATTCCCAACCTGGATAAATCGATATAAAAGACTCATCATCTTCGATTTTTATATATTTATTATTCATGTCTATTACAGCTTTTATAGTTGGATAATCAACCTTTTTTACTACTTCATAATTATTCTGATAAACGATAACGTACTTATCTTTATATACGTTTATTTGGTTACCAGTATAGTTAGCAAAGTCTTGAAAGTTTCTTATTTCTGTATTTAAAGATATCGGAATATTCGAATTTTGAAAAAATATATAAAAGCTACTTCCTACTAAAGAAATAATCAGCAAAGTGACTATGACTTCAATAAATGAGAAACCTTTATTTAGTGATGCTGCTAATATCTGCATTTTCACCATCACCGCCCTCTTTAGCATCAGCTCCTAGAGAGTAAACTTCATAGCTAGATGCATTTTCTGGAGGTTTATAAAAATACTCATTACCCCATGGATCTTTTGGAACTTTATTAAGATATCCACCTTCCACTAATTTTGAAATACCCTCATCTTCAGATGGATAGTTGCCCTCATTAATCTTATACATTACCAGTGCCTGTTCTATCCTTGATATATCTACCTTGGCGCTTTCAGAATAAGCCTTGCTTAAGGTTGGTAAAACATTAATTGATACTAATGAAACTAGGAGACCTAATATTACGATGACTATTAATAGTTCCAATAAAGTAAAACCAGATTTGAGAATTTTTTTCATAAATTAAAAATTAAATTATTCATTTGTAGTAATGGTAACATTATGGACAGAACAATTAATAAAACAAATACACCCATTACTAAAATAATTGAAGGCTGTAAAAAAGTTAACATTATGTTTCTTACGCTCTCAACTTCTTGGTCTAAATAGTTTTTAATTTTTTCAAACATTTCACTAACTTTCCCGCCCATATCACCTGAAATTAGTAACTGAACAAAAACTCTAGGAAAAACTTTAGACTCCGAAAAAGACTGACTTAATGAGCTACCGGAAATGACTCTATTTTCAATTACATCAAGCTCTAAACGTAAATAAAGGTTATTAAATGATTCTTTAGCGATATTTAAACTTTCAATAGTATTTAAACCAGCCTTTGTCATGAGATGCATTGATGAACAAAACCTAGCAGTTTGATCGAATAAAATTATTTTTCCAAAGAAAGGAATACTCAAAAAAATCTTTGATATATCGAGTTTTCTCTTAAGACTTAGCCAATTTGAATTTACAAGATAAATAGGTCCTAAAAAAATTAATAAAACTAAAATAAGTACTGCCGGAAATATATCAGATAAATATAGTAAAGCAGTTGTTAATGTAGGTAATGATACATTAGATGAAATAAACTGATCTACCACTTGAGGAAGTACAAAGCTTAGTAATGCATAAATAACAACTATAGAGACTGAGAAAATAATTGCTGGATATGTAAGTGCTCCAATTACTTGAGATCTAATCTTTATTTCTTTATCTAAATAATCTGATAAGTCTTTAAAAACTGTGGGGAGTGATGCTGATGTTTCACCAGCAAATACCGTTGAGAAATATACTGAATCAAATACTCTTGGATAGCCTTTCATACAATCGCTTAATGATTTTCCTTGCTTTAATTCTTCATTTATAGCATGAAGTATTTGTGAGAATTTATCTTTATTTGTTTGATCGCTAACTATTTCCAAAGTTTTTTCAATCGGTGTTCCAGAACTTAATAATGCTGAAACTTGTTTAGTAAAAATAGATAAATCTTTTTTAGATATTTTTATGTTTGACTTTTCTTTTGCTGTTTCATTTATTGTCGAGGGATTTAATTCTTGAAGTTGAAGCTGATTAATTGCATCTGATTTGCTATCAGCTGTTATAAATCCTTTAACTTTATTTTCATTTTTATCAAATGCCTGGTATTTATAGGTTGCCATTATTCTTGTGAAACCCTAAGTATTTCTGTTATTGATGTTTCACCTGCTATTACAGCTTCAAGACCATTTAAAAAGATTTTTTTATTATTTTTAAAAACATAGTCAGTGATTTCTGCCTCCGATGCTTGTTTGTAGATAAGTTCATTTATTTTTTCATCTACAACGATGCACTCACCAATACTTAGACGTCCACTATATCCTGTATCATCACAATGCTTACAACCAACCGGCTTAAAGATTTCACCTTTAATGTTATTGCTTTTCATTAGTTTTTTTGATTTCTGGTCATTATCAGGTTTTTTACACTTTACACATAATCTTCTAACCAATCTCTGTGATAAGACAAATAACAGACTTGAAGATAGTAAGTATGGTTCAATTCCCATATCTCTTAATCTAGTAATCGCATTTACGGCACTATTTGTGTGTACTGTTGAAAGTACTAGATGCCCAGTTAAGCTTGCTTGAATAGCGATATCAGCTGTTTCTTTATCTCTTATTTCACCGACCATCACTACGTCAGGGTCTTGTCTTAAAATAGCCCTAAGGCCCTTAGCGAAAGTCAAACCAGTTTTGCTATTTACTTGTGTTTGACCAATTCCATTGAGAGCATATTCTACCGGGTCTTCAATAGTTAAAATATTTTGAGATCTATCAGAAATATTTTTAAGACCGGAATAAAGAGTCGTGGTTTTTCCAGAACCTGTTGGTCCAGTAACTAAAATGATCCCTTCATTTTTTGATAATGCATTTTTAAATTTTGTTTGAATATCATTAGAGAATCCTAAACTTTTAAGTTCTACATGAGATTTATCCTTTTCTAGTATTCTTAATACTACCCTCTCACCAAATGAAGAAGGCAAAGTTGAAACTCTTAAATCAACTTCTTTTTTCCCAATATTTATTGAGATTCTTCCATCTTGAGGTAAACGACGTTCTGAAATGTCTAGATTAGACATAATCTTTATCCTTGAAATAATCATTTGGGTTATGTTCTTTTGATATTTAAGAACCTCTTTTAAAACACCATCAACACGAAATCTTATAGTTAAGTTATTTTCAAATGGCTCTAAATGTATATCAGAAGCTCTAGCCTTGATAGCTCTTGTTATAGTTGCATTAATAAGTTTAATTATGGGACCTTTATTTTTATCATCCAAAAGGTCATCAGACGGTTGGATTGAGTTAGCAAGATTTTCTAAATTTAATTGATCTAAATTATCTAAGTCATAATCAGATGATTTATCTGAGTAAATTTCAGTTAAAAAAGATTCAAAATCATTAATTTGATGATTTTTAGTTTCTATCTTTTCATTGAATAAGTGTTGAATATTTGAAATTATTTTTAGATCAAGCTCACCAGAATAGTGAAGAGTAGATGCTTTATTATCATTTACTAAAGCAACTCCATGTAATTTGCAAAATGCATAAGGAAGAACAAGTTCCATTTTAATTTTCTAATAAGGATTCTTGAAATATTTGCTTAGCCCTAATCAAGTTGAATTTCTCTTGCGAAAGATCTTTAGTTGTAACTGAATCTCTGAGGATTGTTGGCCTCAAGAAGACCATAAGATTTCTTTTTTGCACAGATTTTGCTGAAGATCTAAATAGTCCTCCAACGATAGGAATATCACCTAATAAAGGGACTTTATTAACTGATTCTTGAACATCTTCATTAATTAGACCACCCAAGACTATAATTTCCCTGTCATCTGCAAGAATTGTGCTTTCTATCTCTCTTTTATTGGTTATTAAATCAGTTGAGTTAGGTAGTTGTGATCCGGCTATACTTGAGACTTCTTGTCTGATAAATAATGCTACTGAGTCAGATTCATTTATCTGAGGCTTAATTTCAAGCTTAACTCCAATTTCTTCTCTAGAAGTAGTTCTAAATGGTGTAAGGTTATTGGAACCTAATGATTCACCTGTAGTAATCGGTATTTCTTGCCCTACTAATAGTGACGCTTCCTCATTATCAAGAGCTACAACTGAGGGAGTAGAAAGAATATTTGAATCTTGATCTTCTCTTAATAGTGAGAGTAAAACAGCAAAATTATCCTCGCCATTTAGGGTATTTCCTAGTCCTACTACTAAACCTGAGGTATTTAATAATGAAGAAGTAGCATTAAAATTTGTTACTGAATCTGAATCTAAATCAGCCGCTCCCAATAAAGATAATAAATCAGGACTTTTGCTATTTGGAAACCTAGTTAAAGCTATTGGTTTATCACCTTCACTGTCACCAGAGTAAATTGTATCAACTCCAAGAGACCTTGCTATTGATTCAGATATTTCGACTATAATTGCCTCAACAAGGACCTGTGGTCTTCTTATATCAAGCTGAGAAACAATAGATGTGAGCGTTCTTATGGATTGTGGACTTGATCTAATAATTATTGAGTTTGTTTCATCATGTGAAGTTATCACTGTTTTGTAATCAAAATTTTGCTCTTGATTAAATGAACCTGATACATCATTCAGAATCTTAAGAATATCCTCTGCTTTTGAGTAGTTTAGATAAATAACTTTTGTATTCTCTTCAAGTCTATTATCAATATCTACCTTTTGTAACATTTCTATTACTCTATTGATAATATTACTAGGGCCACTAAAGATTAATTTATTTGAACCTTGAAATGTAGCAACACCCAATTTATCAAGTTTATTATTTGGATCAGATTTTAAAGAATTTATTATTCTTAATGCTTCTATAGAGGATAAATTTTCAAGTTTAAGATCAGCAATCATTGTGTCTAATTCGCTGTCTAAGTTTTTTATTATTTCTACAACTCTGATAACATTCTCAAGATCATCGGACACTAAAATTTCTCTATCATTATTTAAAGCTACAATATAAGAACGAACACCTACTAGCGGTTTAACTGCATTGACTATATCTTTTGCACTCGAATAATTTACTGTCACTATTTGAGTATCAATTGAACCAGGAAGTTCATTATTTTCATTGAAATTTTTAATGCCTTCTTGAGCTGGAATTATTTTAAAAATGTCGCCATCTTTTAACACACTATAGCCCTGTACTTCCATAGTCGAAACAAATACTTCCCATATAGACTCTTTATTAAGAGAGGATTCTGAATAAACTGAAATAGTACCTTTAACTCGTGGATCTAAAATAACTGTTTTATCAGTTAATAATGCAATGTCTTGTGCAAATGTTTTTACATCTGCATCTTTGTAAAAAATATTTTGCTCTTGGCTTATTAGAAAGAGAGAAATAAACAATATATAAACATTTTTTTTCATGATTTAGTTAATCCTATTTTTATTAAAAGAGGTCTCTGCACCAATTATGTCTAAAAATGTATAGGTTTGTCCATCAAAAAAATAAGCTCGTGAACCATCAATATGGGAAAAAACAACACTAGAACTTATATTTTGACCTTGTTCAATTAATCGATAATTATCTTTTTCAAGAATAATTATTGTGCTTTCTGGATTATTTCCCCTTATACCAACGAGTTCAAAACCTAAATTCGATTTGTTTGCTGTACTAACATCAACCTCTCTTGGTTTGAACTCCTCAAAAGAATTATCTGAAATTATTGGTTTAGGCAATTCTTCGTTAATTTCTGCATAATTGAAGCTAAAAAAACCTTGAACATAGTAAAAAGACAATAACAGCAGTAGAAGTAAGGACATTAAAAATACCCTTAGCAGATCCCATTTATTCATATGATAAATTTTACAATTAATGTGGAATGCTTACAAAGAAAGATGTTCCTTTAGATATTTTCGATTCAACTCTTACCTCACCATTTATCCTTGAAATTAATTGTTTCACAAGAGATAAACCTAGACCTGTTCCTTTGGTATGTGCTCTGGCTTTTGAAGTCCTATAAAATCTATTAAAAATCTTATCTAAATGTTGTTTCTCAATACCATGCCCATTGTCCTCAATTTTAATTGTTAACTCTTCACTGTTATTAACAGCCATTAAATTAATAAAACCCCCAGGTTTTGAATATTTAATACTGTTATTTATAAGATTTGAGAAGACTGTTCTGAAGGACTCCTTATCAGTATTAAGAAAAATATCTTTACCAATATAGTTATTAAAAGATAACTTCTTATCCACTAATAAAGCTTGCTGGGCATCAAAAATAAGTTGGATTTCATTATTGACATTAAATTTTTCTTTATTTAAAACTAGACCACCAAATTCAATCTTTTCCAACTCCATTAGATCATCAACCATTTCACTTAATCGTTCAGAGTTATCTAAAATTGATTTTAAAAACTTATTAGAAACCTTTTCATCATTAATTGCTCCTGAATAAAGTGTTTCTGAGCCTGCTCTAATCACAGATATAGGAGTTTTAATTTCATGGGATACGTCTGTAACAAACTGTTTTCTAAGGTCTTCTAACTTTCTCATTGATGAAATATCATTTATTACAAGAATCAATTCATTTGTTGTTTCCATTTTGGTAGCACTTAATAAATAGTTTCTATTTTCTCCTTTTACCTTAATATCAAGATTATCCTCAGATGAAATATTCTTTTTTGCATCTTTTAAAATTTTATTTATTACAGATAATTTTTTCGATTTAATCTTTTCACCTAAAAAAAATTGATGCTTACCAAACATTTCTAAAGCTATATCATTAGTAAATCTAATTCTAAAGTTTTTACTAAATATGATTACTCCCTGATTGATGCTATCTAAAACTGAACCAAATTGAATTCTTTGGTCCATAGCCTGATCAATTTCTGAACTTAATCGAATGGAAATATCACCTACTGCTTTAGAAAGTCCTTCAATTTGTGTATCAGAAGTTAAAGAAGATTTAATTGGTTTGCCTTTAATTGCCCTTTCTGTATTTTTTAGGAGTTTAGTTAAATCCCGTCTAATATTACTTTCAACACTGTAAGTCATGATGCTTGACGATACGATTGCTAATACAAACAATAAAATAAATGGGTAAATAAAAAAATTAAAAAAAGATGTGTAGATGTTAAAAGGCATTGCGACTCTTATAACACCCTCAGTCAGATCATTGCTGTTTCTTAATATTGCAAGGTAAATTAGATCTTGTCCTGTAGTTTCACTAGTTCTTGTTGCAGTACCAAATTTATTAGTTAGAGCATTTTTGATTTCAATTCTATTTTCTGGTGAATGTTTTTCTACATTAACTAGTTCATCAGTTGAAACTTCAGAGTCACCAATTACATCCCAATTTCCATCAATAATTGTCACTCTAAGTTTATTTTTCTTTGTATCTGAAACAGATAAATTATCTGCAATAAGGTCATAACTATATTCAAAATTCTGCTTGAAACTTGGGAGAAGCTGATCAATTGATTTGGCTTGCATGTAAAGTGATTCAATTAATTGAGCTCTAGAGTTGTTATAAATAAATGAAGAAAAAATTGTGGAGACAATAAAAATGATAAATATTAAAAAAGATAAGGAGAGAAGAAAAATTCTTGAAATTTTTATTTTTGGAAAAATGTTAAGCATTAATCAACATTACTGAATCTATAGCCCACACCTCTAATTGTTTGGATATAGTCTGCTGTATTGCCTAATTTCTCTCTTAATCTTTTGATATGCGTATCTACAGTTCTTGTTGTAACTTCTGCACTATATCCCCACACATCGCCTAATAATTGCTCTCTTGTCTGAACTCTGCCCTTTCTTTTAACAAGATGTTGTAATAATTTAAACTCTAGTGCCGTTAAAACGATCTCTTTATCATTTACCCTAAGTTCATGAGCATCTAAATTCATTCGAATTGGACCAAATGTTACTAATTTATTTTGAGCTAAAGACTCGCGTTGTTTTTTAAGTAAAACTTTAACTCGAAGAATAAGTTCTCTGACACTAAATGGTTTTGTAACATAATCATCTGCGCCAAGCTCAAATCCAATAACTCTATCGATTTCTTCACCTTTCGCAGTAAGCATAATAATTGACATATCTTTAATGTCATCATCTGCTCTAATTGACTTACAAACATCAAGTCCTGATAGGCCTGGTAACATTAAATCTAGTATTAAAACTTCAGGTAAAACTTTCTTTATATCAGATAAAGCTTGCTCACCATCGGGAGCTGTAAAAACCTTGAAGCCCTCATTTGAAAAATTATATTTTAATGTCTCTCTTATATCGGGTTCGTCTTCAACTATGTAGATCTTTTGGTTCACATTGCTAATTGTACTTAAAAATAATCAGGATGAAAGAAGGTTCTTTACACCAACCCTATCTAATTTTTGAGAAGCAATTCTAGGTAACGCAGAATCGCTAAATTTAATTTTTTCAGGAATTTTATAGTCTGCAATTTTTCCCTTGAGAAATGCTTTTACTTCACCCTCAGTGACTTTGGAAGAGCAAAAAATATAGGCACCCACAATTTCACCAAACTTTTGATCTTCTATCCCGCATACACAAGATTCGATAATTTCTGGATGCTTATCAAGAGCATTTTCAACTTCTAGGCACGAGATATTCTCTCCACCTCTTATTATTAATGCTTTTTTCCTATCAACTATATAGAGATAGCCATCTTCATCTAAGTAGCCTAGATCACCGGTTTTTAGCCAACCATTTTGAATTGTTTTATCGGTCTCTTTATTGTTCTTGAGATATCCTCTTGTATTTGATGGCGATTTAAAAACTATTTCTCCAATTTCTCCAGTTGCTAGGAACTTCCAGTCATCATTTATTACTGCTATTTCTGTTAAATCTGGAATAGATAAACCAGAACTATTAGGTCTATCAAGATAATCTTGTCCTCTATTTATAGTGCCCAGTGCTGTAGTTTCAGTCATGCCCCAAGCAAATGTAAGGGGAATTTTAAATTTATTATCTAATTCTTTAACCTGATCTTCAGGCCTTGCAGCCCCACCTGCACCAATGTCTACAAGTGAACTTAAATCATCTTTACTTACATCAGGATGATTCATTAGATCCCAAGATTGTGTAGGCACACCTGAAATATTTGTTACCTTATGATCTTTAATTAATTTTATTGCTTCGTCTGTATCCCATTTGTGCATGAGAATTAATTTTCTCTTACCCAATAATGAAAGAAGAAACATACTTATTAAACCTGTTACATGGAAAAGTGGAACATTAATGATGATGGAACCATCATCTACATTAAGTAGTTGTTCGTTATGTATTTGAGCTCTCAAAGCACCAAAAGTATAAAAACCTAGTAGACCATTAATGACAGCTAGGTGAGTTAACATCACTCCTTTCGGTAAACCAGTGCTCCCTGAAGTGTAGAGTAGCACTGCTAAATCTTCATCTTTGGATTCAGTATCAGGCCATTTTTCTGAAGATTCATTTAAATAATCATTGAAATTATGTGTCCCTTCAATATTCTCTGAACCATTTACAACAATTTGAACTTCAAGATCTTTAACGTATTCATATCTTTTTTTATCTACAAAAATTACTTTACATTCACTGTGCTCAATTCCATAACTAAGCTCGTTTTCTTTCCACCATGAATTAAAAGGCACACAAGTTGCCCCTAAACCAGTTATGCCTAAATAAGCGATAATCCATTCAGTACAATTCTGCATACTTATGGCAACAAAATCATTGGCTTTAATATCATTCTTATGTAGTGTATTTGCAAGGGATTTAGCTTTTGAAAGCACTTCACTTAAATTTAATTCTTTCCCGTCTTCATGAACGAATGGGAAATCTCCATGAAGCATTTGAACTAAATCATACATTTCTCTTGAGCTTTTAGGTGCATTTACAAAATGATTCATTTTGCATCCATTTATTTCTCTTTCACCTAACTCAAGCAAGGGAAGATTTTTTCTTAATTCTTCAAATGCAGTTTTTAAATTTTCTTTTGTTGTTGGAAATGTTTGGCTCATAATTTGTTAAAATCAATCAAACTTTAAACCAAGATTTATGTCGAATCAAAATTTCTTTGTAAATAAATTTTTATATTTTCTTGATAAAAATACAGAAGACTTCTTTCATGACTCCTTAATATACATATTTGAGCATGACCAAAACGGTGCATTGGGTATAATAATCAATAAAACTATAGATATCGGTGAAGACAAAATCTTTAGTTCCTTAAATATTGAATCTTTAAAAAATAAATCGCAAAAAAATCTTTTAAATGGTGGCCCTGTTGATATCGATAAACTTTTTATAATTCATAATAGTGATGACAAAGAGTCATTGTGCGTAAAAAATGGTTTAAACCTAACTTCGAGCATGAATGTAGTAAAGAATATTGCATCAGGTAAATTTAAAGGTAAATACAAGCTTGCTATAGGATATTGTGGATGGGACTCTGGTCAGTTAGATGAAGAGATTGCTAATAATTCCTGGTTCGTTATAGAGCATTTACCCAATTTTGTCTTTGAATTAAATGCCGAGGAAATAATTCCTTATTTATCAAAAGAATTAGGATATGATTTAAGACAAATACTAAACAGTAAAGATACAACTAAACATTGATATGACAATATTTTTATCGATATCATCATACAAAGACCCTCTGTTGATTAATACTCTTCAATCGGCTTATAAAAATGCAAAAAATAAGGATTCCATAATTTTTGCGGTTGTAGATCAAAATGATCAAAAATTAGAGGTAGACAATTTTGATTTTTTTCCACAATTACGATACCACTTTCTTCCAGCAGAATTTGCGAGAGGATGTGCATGGGCCAGATCTTTAGCTCAAAGTCTTTACATGGGAGAGGACTATTTCTTGCAAGTAGACTCTCATACTATTTTTGAGCAGGATTGGGATGAATATTTTATTTCTTTCTATAAGAAATTATCTAAAAAATTTTATAGACCAGTGATTAGTTCTTATCCAAGAAATTTTGAAATTGAAGATATTGATACTATGAAAATTAAACGACATCAGCAAGATGATAGTAATACTCATGTAATGGTAATTGACGAAGAAAATGTTTTTAAAGAGGGCTATTTTTCTATGAAAAAGGGTTTGTCTATAGGAGATAATGAAATTAAAAAAGGTTTTTTAATTGCTGGAGGATGTTTGTTTTCAAGTGGTTCAATAATAGAGGATATTCCCTATGATCCATATTTATATTTTGATGGCGAGGAAGACTCTATGGCTTGGAGACTTTTTACAAATGGGTACAATATCTTCCACACTCCAAATACTCCTATTTTTCATTATTATGTAGATCCATCAAATATAGTAACTAGGCCCTTTCATTGGGATCAAACTGAGGAAACAAAAAGGGATACAAATTGGCATGATCTTAAACAGAGAGGAAGGAGAAGACTAAACGCAATAGTAGAAAATAACTTAGAAGGTGTTTATGCATTAGGCCAAGCAAAGAACCTTAATGATTATTCACTTTTTTCAGGTCTAGATATTAAAAACAAGCAAGTACTAGATCCAGGAAATGTATTTAATTTTAATAAACTTAAGGATTTAAAATGGAATCAAGACTCAGAAAAAACAGGGATATTTGGTTAAGAAATTTTTTAATTCTTCTTTTCTCTTCAAATCTTCAAACTGAAAATTTAACCGGTAAAACCGTAGTTGCAGATCAAACTATGGTTGTAACAAGACACTATTTAGCATCAGAAGTAGGAAATCAAGTATTAACCAATGGTGGAAATGCAATTGATGCAGCAGTGGCAGTTTCTTTTGCATTGGCTGTAGTTTTACCTCAAGCAGGAAATATTGGTGGTGGAGGATTTATGATTTTCTATGACAAGGAAGATGACAATTTATATTCACTTGATTACAGGGAAATGGCGCCTCTTAATGCTACTGAAGATATGTTCATGATTGAAGGAAAAAGAAGTAGAGAATTAGCACTTGAATCTTATTTAAGCTCAGGCACACCCGGTACAGTTCACGGCATGTATGAAATTCATAAAAAATTTGGAAAACTCACCTGGGAAGAACTTATTCAACCATCTATAACATTAGCATCAGAGGGTTTTAGAGTTACTAATGAATTAGCAGAAGCACTTAAAAGTGAACAAGTTAAATTAGGAAAATCTATTAATACAAAGAAGATTTTTTTTAAAAATGGAGAACCTCTAAAAAAAGATGACTTATTAATACAAACTGATTTAGCTAACACTTTAAAATTAATTGCAATTCACGGAAGCGATGGATTTTACAAAGGTGAAACAGCAAAAAAAATTGCATTAGATATGGGTAATAACGGAGGCTTGATAACTATAGAAGATTTAAGTGAATATTATTCTAAGTTAAGAGATCCGATAATATTTAATTATAAAAACTTAAAAATTGCTTCCATGCCG
>CENP01122440.1_pt1 | contig 24178 bp, 22 predicted proteins | sample 361281 | NCBI WGS metagenome assembly CENP01 (sample SAMEA2591122, study PRJEB7988) | marine metagenome | biome: marine biome (ENVO:00000447); feature: deep chlorophyll maximum layer (ENVO:xxxxxxxx); material: saline water (ENVO:00002010), including plankton (ENVO:xxxxxxxx) | depth 70 m | reverse complement strand
ATTCAGCAGACACTAATTTAGGAGCTTTGGCTCCTGACACCAAAAACTGCTTCTATAACCAAATCCGATGATGTAACATAAGTTTGAATCTCAATTGATGCCGAATAAACCGTTTTCAGTCCCCCTCCGTAACGGATCTCCGCGCATTTCAATACAAAGTTTATAATGAAAGCAAGGGTCTTGCTGGTGGTAAAAATATATGCGAACTAAGCGCAATGCGAAGTACGTTAATAGGAATTTCTGCACTGTTACTTGGAGCAGGTGCTATCAACTTAGGACTTGGTCTCCAAAGCTCTCTGCTCGGGCTTCGTGCAAACCTAGAAGGCTTTGGCGTAGTCTTAACTGGTCTAATTATGTCGAGCTATTATTTAGGGTTCGTCGTTGGCAGTATATTTTCTCCGTCAATTGTAAATCGTGTTGGCCATATTCGTACTTTTTCAGCCTTTGCGTCTTTGGCTTCAGCTGCCGCTTTATGCCATGCGGTACTTGTAGAGCCAATTACTTGGATGATTTTTCGTGCGATTACAGGCGTGTGCTTTGCTGCCTTATGCTTGGTAGCAGAAAGTTGGCTCAATGAACGATCCACAAATTTAAACCGTGGCGCATTGTTATCAACCTATTTTGTTATCATATTAGGAGCGACAGCCTTAGGACAGTTGCTTCTACCTATTGCACCCATTGACGGTTATGATTTATTTGTGACTGTTTCAGTTATAATTTCTCTCTCCCTCGTTCCCATAGCATTAACCTCGACTCCAACGCCCGTAGAAATTGAACATGAACGTCTAAGCCTTAAGCGACTATTCGACGTTTCCCCAGTTGGATTTATAGGCTGTTTAGGAGCTGGTTTAACACAGGGAGCATTATGGGCTCTAAGTGCTGTATACGCTGAAAAAAGCGGTTTAATAACGGAGGAGACGGCAATATTCGTGGCGATCATGATACTGGGCGGCTTGCTGACACAGTGGCCATTAGGAAAATTGTCCGACTACATAGATAGACGATACGTTATCGTCACCATATCTTTTGGTATGGTTGGCATTGGTTTTCTTTTCTTCGCTACAACACAACTCGAGAGCAAATGGTTATACGGTCTCGGTGCGGTTGCAGGTGGTTTAGCATTGCCAATTTACGGCCTCTCAATTGCCCATACTAATGATTTTATAGAAACGAAATACTTTGTTCCAGCGAGCGCTACTCTTTTAATGGTTTACGGTGTTGGCGCGACCTTAGGCCCATTTCTGGCAGCCCTGCTAATGCTCATTATTGGACCATCAGGTTTATTTGTTTACAGTGCCATCATTTCCCTAGCTGTTGGGCTTTTTGCACTTTATCGGATATCGCAACGTGATCCTGTGCCAGAAGACGAAGCCGAAAACTTTGCTATGGTTCCACGAACTTCCCAGATAGCTTTCGAATTAGACCCAAGATCAGACGAGTTCGACCGAGGGCATAATTAACTCAATATTCCTTTTCATTCATCGAAGCGAGAGTAATTATGATTAGATATAGATCAAATTTATTCAAAAAGTGGTTCGATTATTAAAACTAATTATCGATGCGAAAATACATTAAATTCAAATAGAGATTTTATTCACTCAGCTCTGGGGGGATCCCAGTAATTAAAAATTTTTTTATAAACTTCTTGTAGATCATCTAGACGAGTGTTTTTATTGATGAACTCGGCAGAAGTATTTTAGGATAAAAGCATGAATCAGGATTTAGAAATAATTTCTCAGACTTCTGCCTTTGGCGGCGTGCAAGGCGTATTCAGACACAAGAGTAATGCAACCGGAACAGATATGGAATTTTCGGTCTTTACACCAAACCACAGCGGAGAATTTTCTCCACCTGTCTTGTTTTATTTATCTGGATTAACATGTAATTGGGAAAATTTTACTCACAAAGCTGGAGTACAACGCTACGCAGCTGAGCATGGCATTATTATAGTTGCGCCCGACACCAGTCCACGAGGTAATGAAGTGCCAGATGATGAAGCGTATGATTTTGGTCAAGGCGCTGGTTTTTATGTCAATGCAATTGAAGCGCCTTGGGACAAGCACTTCCAGATGTATGATTATATAGTGAACGAATTACCATCAATTATCCGTAATAATTTTAACAATGATCTTTCACGCCTTGGAATTTTTGGCCATTCCATGGGGGGACACGGGGCATTAATCATAGCACTTAGAAACCCTAATATATTTCAATCAGTCTCAGCATTCGCACCAATTGTCGCACCTTTACAGGTTCCTTGGGGAAAGAGAGCTTTTGAGGGATATCTAGGACCAAATAAAGATAATTGGAAAAAATATGATGCCTGTGAATTAATTAAGTCTAATGAATGGCAACGCGATATTTTAATCGATCAAGGCCTAGCTGATCAATTTCTTTCTGAACAGTTAAAACCTGAACTTTTTCAAGAAGCTTGTGCTGAAGTTGGTTCAGCACTTACACTGCGCCACCATAAAGGATACGACCATTCATATTACTTTATCGCCACGTTCATCGAAGATCATATTAAATGGCACGCCGCAAAATTAAACAAAATTTAGTTGAGCATTAATATGATAGGTAATTAATCTCACAACGATCGTATTAATTTTAAAAACTTTTATTTGCTCGTTACCTAGTGGCTCGCACCTCTAATAATATCTATTAGTGCAATAGGGTTTTCAGGAATCTCATCTCCGCGCCAAGCAATGTGTTGATCAGGACGAGATAAAATAAGTTTCCGATCATATAACGTCTTCACTTCTTGGCCTGAAATATCTAAAATACAAAGTGGAACACCTTTATCACCCGCAGCTAAAATGAGAGGATCTATATTGATTTCTGGATCAGTCCGCAGCAGCGTATATTCCGGGCCCATTGCATCATAGAGGCTGCGGCCGTTATCAATCATGTAGTGAGGTGTTCTACATCCAGGAACAGTTGAGGGCGTGAAATCTGACATCGAATACGGTGGAGGCTCCTTACCATCTTGAATAATTAGTGGCGAATCATTATAGAAATATCCATAATTCAATCCGCCACAACAATATTGCTGTACATTTAAATCATAGGCTTTCTTACCGATTACTTTTCTTAAAGCATCACCTTCGGGACCTAGAGCCTCTATATTATCCGGAACTTCTCCACGTTGTCCGGCCATCGCCTCGGCATGATCCATAACAAAATAAGAAACCTGTTGCGTAATTGGTAAACGTTCACGCTCATAACCATCCAAAATATTTGGTGCACCCCAACCGTTCAACTCGGCAGCCATAAGCCAAGACAACCCCACAGCATCGGCAATACCCGCATTCATTCCGTATCCCGCATATGGCACCCAGATATGCGCAGCATCCCCACAAATAAATACCCGCCGATCACGGAATTTATCAGCAACAAACCTATGTGCATTCCAATCCATATTTTTAATTATTTCGTACTCGAAGCCACCATTAACGCCGAGAATTGTGCGTATAGACCAATCACGATCAACCTCATCAAAATCATTTTCTGTATCCAATAAGTAATTGTGAACTATGAACTTCTCGATACCATCTATTGCATAGACGTTACCTGAACGCCTAGGATTGAGTGTGAATGTTGCCCAAGCAGGCTCAGCTTTTTGCAGATCCATAAGGCTCGGGGCCCTAATAAAAGTTGACTGTACGCGCTGAATTATAGCATCACCCTCAAATTTCGCACCAATCATTCCTCGGATCTTTGAACGTCCACTATCAGCACCAACAACATACTTACTGTTGATACGAATGCTCTGTCCGTTATCTAGATCTGTCGCAATAGAAATAACTTGATCGTCCGTTTGATCAAAACTTTCGAAAGACGTTCGATTTAAAAATGTTAGGTTTTGCATTTGCGCCGCATGATCAAACATTATTGGTTCAAGATATATCTGATTAATTCGGTGAGGCGGTTCCGCTGTTGGCCAATTGGTATCTGGACCATCTGTCGCATCAAAGCGATCTCGGCGGCACGGTATTAAAATCCGACTTAACTCCGTACCAATAAAAGAAGTTCTATATGAAACATCGTTAGCATGATCAGCGGGAAGACCAGCGTTACGAATTTTTCCGGCAAGACCTAAACGTCGAAATATTTCCATTGTGCGGGACGATACGTGATTGCACTTTGCTTCCGGTTCAGCTCCCCGTTCTCGAATTTCAGCAACCACAACATCGATACCACGCCATGCCAGGTCCATGGCCAATGAGAGCCCAACCGGCCCCGCACCAACCACCAAAACCGACACATCAACCTCTTTTACCATAACAACTACCTAAAAATTTAATCTACAGTATCACTGAAATTATATCGCTTACAACTAGCACTTTTTAGTATTAAATTTTATAATTGAATTAAATAAAAAAAGAAGTCGAGACTTTATTTTATAACTCTTATTTTTAAAGGAATAATATTTATTCTATTTTAGGAATACCTTGAACATCTCGGACGACCCGCTTGGCGTATGTTCCCCTCGCTGCTAAAAATTGTGGTTAATCAAAGAGCATTTATTATGGTATGTGGTGAAGCAGCTCAACTAAATATCATTGTAAGCTGTGTCAGACCAACTCAAAAATCGTTTGAGACCTTCATCTAACTGAACCAATGCCTGAAATTCCAATTGAACACTGGCCTTGCGAATATCTGGTGCACGGCGGTTTGGCTCATCATTGGGATAAGAGTCTGGATGTTCAACGATGTCATAATTGATAGGTTGCGCCAATATGTTTTCAATTTTTCGCGCGAGATCAATAATGGAAATTTCCTGATCCGGATTGCCAATATTATAGGCTTCCCCTGGGACTCCGTTGAGAATGACCAAAAAGAATCCAACTATTGCGTCTGTAATATAACAAAACGTGCGTGTCTGCTTACCACTGCCATAGATTTGCAGGGGGAGCCCGCGTTTAATCCGAAGAGCAAAATTAGGTAGCACCCTATAATCTGTCTTTTGCATACCTGGACCAAATACATTGAACGGTCGAATCGTATTAGTCTTTATATTGTTATATTTTTGGTAGATATAACATAGAGTTTCACCAACCCGTTTTGACTCATCATAACAAGCTCGCGGGCCTTGACACGATACATTGCCGCGATAACTCTCGGACATAGGAACGTGTTTTATATCTGGGTCACCATATATTTCTGAAGATGAAAAAAATGTAAAGTGGGCATTGTGATCATTGGCTAAGTCAAGCATCCGACGGGTACCGGAGATGGCAACGTCTAAGGTTTCTAATGGATAAGCTCTATAGTAATAGGGAGAGGCTATCCCTGCTGCATGTATTACGTAATCTATCGGTTGTTCCCATTCAAAGGGATCCACAACGTTATGCTCAATAAAGGTAACATTTTCAAAGTTAGGAATTATCATACCTTCATTACCAGCAGTTATAAGATTATCTAATAAAATCAATTTGGCAGGGTTATCCAGCACAGTTTTATTTAGATTAACAAGAACCTCAGTGAAATAGCGTCCAAGAAAACCGCGTCCACCAGTTAATAAAATAGTTTTACCTGAAAATTTATTCGCTATTGTAGCTAACCGGTCAGTGATTTCTTGGATGTCTGATTTTATTAAGAATTCAACCATTTGTTATTTATCCGTTAAATAATTTAAATTGTAGTAAAGGAATAATAAAGTGACCAGCCTTTAAGAATAAAGGGGTCCGTAAAAACGAAAAACTTCACTGAAATGCCAGGGGTCAGGCTTCATCATCAGGTCTCCATGAAATATTTGCCGCGTCATCCAGCATATCAACTCGCACGACATCAGCTTCGTAACTTGCCTGATCTCTTGGATTGCGTGACAAAGCTAAAAAGACTGTATCTTCAGGAAACTTCATACCATGATCAATCATTGGTGGTGTGAAAACCATTTGACCCTGCTTTACAATCAACATCTCAGGTTTTTCGTTACTTCCAGTCTGACGATGGTAATATTCGATACATCCTGATATCACATAGCAATAGTGCCAGTCCGTCTTATGATAATGGTTAGCGCGGAGCGAGCCTTTTTTACTATCGATCAAAACTGCAGATTTCATCATTTGATCAACTAAAGGCTGGATTAGACCACGTTTATCAACAAACGGTCTCTCCAACGGAACAATCACTTGATCTGGCCAATCCAAACGTTCTTTATCAGTAACTGGGCTTACATCGAGGTCGGGCACTATTCTGATTCCTAAATTACAGCGAATAAACTATTCAAATTAAGATTTAACGCTTTTAAACCCCTTAGTCTATAGGATAAGTTATTGTTGTTATTTTCTAGATTTAATCGTCGTCGACATAAATTTCTTTGGAGTGCAAGTAAGCTTAATACTCTAATCACAATAGACCATTATTAGAATTGACAGTTATAATTACGAATAATATACACTAATATTTATGTTGTAGACGAACTCATACTCGTATTTTTACAGACGGTATACCATGGCATTCAGATGGCTGGATAGCCATGCCGTTGCTAAAGTATGAGGACTACACCATGAGAAATGTTTCAAGAAAAACTCGTAACGCAATGCGCAGAGATAGTAATATGAATCCTAGCACAAAGAAGTTAATTGCTAGGAAGACTTCTGAAACTCCTATTAAAAGACAAACCCGTGAACAGGCTGTGGCGTTGTATCGTGAATTAAAGGATAATGGCGCCACGTGGGTACAATGTGTTCAAGCGATTAAAACGGATTGGGTCTCTCAACTAAAAAATAAATATAGAGTTAAATAATTCGGAGAGGCGCTACCGCAGAAATGCGGTGGCGCGTAACTCAATACAACTTTAGTACTATTAAAAATTATATCATTGAATATTTTCTATTTTCCATCCTTATTTAGCAGTTAATTAAAGTTGCTTTCAGTTAATAATGAATATTATATATGCTAATGTAAAAATTATGTTGGATAAGTAGAATGGATTATTTATGGGGGCGTTACTCGGCATTAGTATACTCTGTAATAACGACAATAATACTTCTGCCTTTAACAATCATTTCACCTATCCTAATACCTTTATGTGTAATAACCACAATTTTAACTATTATTGGTATTTTTGATTTTTTCCAAAAGACTAGTTTAGTTCGAGCGAATTTCCCTATTTTGGGACATATGCGTTATTTTTTTGAGAGTTTCAGACCAGAACTGCGGCAATATTTTTGGGAAGATGACAAAGACCAATTACCATATTCCCGAAATCAACGGTCGATGATTTATCAGCGCGCTAAATCAATCACTGCGATAAGGCCGTTTGGTTCTATCGAAAATATGTATGAAGAAGATTTTACCTGGCTTAATCACTCAATAGCGCCAATTCATACTCGCTCAGAAGATTTTCATACTGTTGTTGGCCATGGTTCCGAAGCATACCAAATTTCACTAATAAATATTTCAGGAACTTCTTTTGGCTCGGTTTCGCCCCGCGCCATACAAGCCCTTAATACTGGAGCAGCCCTAGGCAATTTTGCACATAATACCGGCGAAGGATCAATATCTAAATATCATGAGGCGGGTGCTGGCGATTTAGTATGGCAAATCTCTACAGGATATTTTGGCTGTCGAACATCAAATGGACGTTTAGATCGAATATTATTTAAGGAGAAAGCTTGCCTTGATCAAGTCAAAATGATCGAGATTAAATTGAGTCAAGGAGCGAAACCTGGACATGGAGGAATCTTGCTCGGTAAAAAAGTAAACCATGAAATCGCATTAACTAGAGGAATCCCAATTGGACAGGACTGCGTTTCCCCAGCATCGCATTCTGAATTCTCCACACCTGACGAATTATTAGATTTCGCCTTTGAATTAAGGGAACTTGCAGATGAAAAGCCCGTAGGTATTAAACTGAGTATTGGGCATCCTTGGGAATTTATTGCGATAATCAAGGCAATGGTGAGTCGTGGCCAATACATCGACTTCATAACAGTTGATGGAGCAGAAGGTGGAACTGGTGCCGCACCCGCAGAGTTTACAGACCATGTGGGTTCCCCTCTAAAAGACGCACTTGTATTTGTTGATAACACACTCATAGGAGCTGATCTCCGAGACCGAATAAAAATTGGAGCATCAGGTAAGATCGTTAGCGCCTATGATATTATTCAACATTGTGCTTTGGGAGCTGACTGGATTAATATGGCTAGACCATTTATGTTTGCTCTTGGATGCATTCAAGCTAGGGACTGCGCTTCAGGCAACTGCCCCACTGGAATCACAACCATGGATCCGCGACGCTATAGGGTGTTAGATATAGATAAAAAAGCGGTACAAGTAAGAAACTTTCACCATAATACTTTGTCAGCAATCGCTGAACTAATCGGAGCTTCCGGCGTTGAACACCCAAAAGACCTATCAAGGGAACATGTTGTCCGAAGACTCTCAGGAAGTAAAATACTTTTAGCCGACCAAATCTATCCGAAGGTAGAGACTGGTTCTCTATTAAGGGGCGAGAGTGTTGAAGATCTCAGACTTGAGGCTTACTGGGATAAGGTAAGTGGTTCAAGTTTCAACGCTAAAAATTAAATAAAAAAAATAAGGCTTATAAATAATTATAGGTATTCGACCATTTTAAGGATTTCTTTAACACCTTCTGTCAATCGACTTCTCTTGAGCTAGATAGTCTGCTCCAGAACCAACTGCGCAAAAACCTTTAGATTAATATCGATCCACATTAGATCGTAAAGGGCGCCGCCTCCAGAGCTAGGATCTCACTATTTAAATACCCGCGGCAAGACCCTCATCCATCAATATGCTCGAGCCATGCATTGGGCGGGCATCATTGGAAACAAGAAAAAGAACCATTCGGGCAATTTCTAATGGATCTGAAAAAGGCGTATTACTTGGGGTGTTATTGACAAAAGAGTCTAATGTTTCTCTGTGCTCTGGAAGAGTCCGTAAAGCTTCGTTCATTGGTGTTTTTGTGGCCCCGGGAGCAATTGAGTTAATGTTAACATCATATGGTGCTAGTTCTCTTGCCATGGCACGAGTCATCAAATCAATTCCAGCTTTACATGCACAATACAGGCTTTGCGACTCAACACCGACATAAGCATTTACTGAAGAAAAATTGACTATTTTACCTCTTCTCTGATCTTTCATGCTAGGAGCAAGAGCATTAATCATTCGAAAGCTTCCTTTGAGATTAATATCAACGAGATAGTCAATTAAAGCTTCATCAGTGTTACCAATCGGTGTATTTGCATAAACGCCCGCAGCATTAACCAATATATCAACAGGACCTAGTGCAGCTTCAGCATCTGCTGCAAGTTTTACTACCGATTCAGGTTCCGCAACATTCCCCACCAACGCCGTTGCCCGGCCACCAGCTCTCTCGATTTTATCAACAACTATTTGAGCTTTTGCAGGATCCGCACTAGCCACAACACCCACATTTGCGCCTTCTGCAGCCAATTGCAGACATACCTCGGCTCCAATTCCAGAGCTTCCACCTGTAACTAATGCCGTATTATCTTTCAACTTCATTTTTAAATCACCTTTTTACGAAATTGGAACCATAACATATTTTTGGTAAGCCTCACGGTCCTGAAGTCTTTTATACCAACTTTCAATATTTGGGAGGTGCGGATGTTCAATTGGCAAAGACATGTAACGATAAATTCCAGTTCCAATCGGGATATCACCCATCGATAAACTATTTCCGACAATGTATTCGCGGTTTTCTAAATACTTATCTAATAATTCAAGATGAACCGTTAGATTTTTAATATGCTGGTCAATTATTGTTAAATTTCTCTCTTTTTCAGGTGTACGAACCAATCCCCAAAAAGTTGGGGTCATATCTACCGAAAGATCTGTCGACTGCCACTCCATCCATCGATCAGCTTGGGCTCGCTCAGCGGGGTCTTTACACCAAAGATCTCCTTTATAGATTGCAGCTAGATATCTAACGATACTGTTTGATTGATTGAGAATTAGCCCATTATCCACCAAAGTCGGAACGCGACGAGCGGGGTTTAGACTCTCATAACCTTCGACCCCAATATTACCAACTTGTCCTTCACGGTCGACCCAATCAAACTGTAATGCCAGCTCACCAAGTGCCCAGGCTACCTTTTGCACATTTATTGATGTTTTGCGACCATATAATCTGAGCATAGTTCAACTACCTCCGAGTGCAACGGATACCACTGGCATGATGTTTAATGATCTCTGAGATACTTCATATTAAATCAAATGAATTGGTATTCTGCATAACCTTATCATTTAAGGGCCTTATTTCAATGTGAAAAGTTCTTAACTTAGCCTTAAAAGGAATTATCCCCAAGGTATATATCTCATTTATTTATATCTTCAACGAATAATTTGGCCAAGTTAAAATTTTAAATCTTAAATAATATGTGAACCATTTAATAATGGAACATGTTCACTTAAATAATTTCTTTTTTTCTAATGAAGAGTTTGAACTCAAGGTCGTAATAGTTAGACTGGCAAGAAATATTGGAGAAAGAAGAATAATGCTTGAACTTTATTATTTTGAAAATTCTATATGTTCAGAACGTGCCTTGATGACACTCGCTGAGAAAGGCGTAACAGATTGGGTACCACATCATGTTCACTTGTTTGAACGCCAACAGTTTGAACCCGATTATATAAAATTAAATCCCAAAGCACAGGTGCCAACTCTAGTCCATGATGGTGAAATAATCCGAGAATCTTCCTTAATTGCAGACTATTTGGATGATCTTTATCCTAAACCACCTTTAAAGCCGTCAAAGCTTTCCAATGTTGCTAAGATGCGCGAATGGATTAAAGAGTCTGACGAAGCTGGCTACGAGGGTGTTGCGTCGCTCTCGTTTGTCATAGTATTCAGAGCAAAACTTATGGCGATGTCAGAGTCAGATAGGGCTGCCTATTGGGCTGGCCAAACAGTATTAGAACGCACACAACGCCAGCAATCTTGTGTCTTTGATGGATTAAATTCACCCTACGCACTAAGAGCCATCGCTACCTGGGAACGGGTATTTAGTAAAATAAATTCAACGATGTCCGATGGTCGCTCTTGGATTATGGGTGATCAATTCACTTTAGCCGATCTAAACCTTGCCCCTTTTGTAGCCCGACTTGCCGGATTAAAATTGGTTGAGCCGTGGTTAGCAGAACTCCCTCAAGCACAGAGATGGTGGGAAGCGGTTCAGGATCGACCCAGTTATACCGAGGCAAGGGTCGGTCCTTCAGCAGATGAAATTGAAATTATGGAAATTGAAGGTTCGAAAATTGTCAAGGACTTCGAAAAAAAAAGAACTGATTATATCGCAACCTATGGCTGAATAATCTTACATGAGTAATGAGTTAGCAAACTACGAAGTTGCAATTATCGGACTGGGACCAGTAGGAGCTGCATTCGCTAATATTCTCGGCCAATTTGGTATTAAAACAGTTATCTTAGAACGCGAGGCAGTGACCTATAATTTGCCACGAGCCGTGATGTTTGATGATGAAATCATGCGGCTATTTCAAACTATGGGATTGGCTGAGGAAGTACTAAAGATTTCAGAGGTCGGGGGTGGTGCTCGGTTTATTGATGCGAATGATAATACACTTGTTAATTGGTCTCGCTCCGAGGCGTTAAGTCCTAATAATTGGTATTCTAATTATCGTTTTCACCAGCCGGATTTGGAAAATATTTTGCGTGAAGGTTATAGGCGTTACCCTCATATTACCGAAATGTGGAACTGTGACGTCATTGATCTCCATCAAACTGAAAATGAGGTAACTGTGTTATATCATAAAGGTTCAAATAATTCCAATAAGTCGCTGCGTGCAAATTATGTCGTCGGTTGCGATGGCGCTCGCTCTTTTACCCGAGATAACATAAACCCCGATATTCTTGACCTAGGTTTTCACGAACCTTGGCTGGTCATCGACTTGCTAATGAATAAACCGGAAAAAATTGAAAGTCGGGAAAGTCTCCATTTTTGCCAACCTAATTGCTCAGGCACATATGTTTTTCTCGGGAGCAAAAGAAAGCGATGGGAATTTCGTATAAATCAGAGCGATGAGGATGAAGACATTTGTCGACCAGAGTTTATTTGGTCATTATTAGAGCAATGGATAAGTCCAGAGGAAGCCAAATTGGAACGCGCGACGGTATATACATTTCATTCCATGATCGCCAAGCAATGGCGCCAAGGCCGTTTATTTATTGCGGGTGACGCGGCTCACCAGACACCACCTTTTATGGGTCAGGGCATGTGCGCTGGCATTCGTGACGCTGCTAATCTAGGTTGGAAACTTCAGGCCATATTGAAACGTGGTGCATCTGAAACTCTTCTAGAAAGCTATCAAACGGAACGTCAGCCCCATGTTCAAGAATATATTAATTTAACAATCAAGATGGGTCATATGATTAACCAGACAGCAACTGCTATTATTGCCGGAAATGCAACCGATCCGGAAGAAGGTCCTCAGACTATGAAGCAACTTAAACCATCGTTGGGACCAGGAATAGGTATAGGACGATCGCCGTTAATTGGTAGTTTGTTCCCACAACCTAGACTAAGTTCTGGTGTTTTATTGGATGATAATATTGGCAATAGGTTTGCTTTAGTTACATCAGTATTATTTCAACCTAAACTGACAAAAAATGATCAAGAAAAAATTAAAAAACTAGGCATCGTTATTATCTCCGGTGATGCGGATCAGTTAAAAGATTGGTTTAAAAAAAATACCATCGAAGCTGTTCTATTGCGCCCAGATCGTTACATACTAGGCACTGCAACAACACTTTCAGAGCTCTCAAAACTATTGCTATATTTTGAAGAAATACTGATAGTATAAACTGTTCATTATCAGTATAATATTGTGAATTCATTCTAATCTTGCAGTAATAATAGAGACCAAAAAGTCTGGAAAAAAATATGGAGACCCCAGTTTTAATTGTGGGTGGCGGACCCATTGGGCTGACTTTGTCACTAGTTTTTGCTAAGTTTGGCGTCGATTGTATAGTTATTGAGCGCAATACCTCCACCACCAAGCATCCGAAAATGGATATTACAAATAGTCGGTCCATGGAAATTTTTCGTTTCCTTGGTGTCGATGATCATATACACGCTGCCGCAGTTTCAAATGACATCTGCCTTGATGTCAGTTGGGTTAGCAAACTCACCGGTTATGAGATTCACCGATTTACCTATCCATCTCCCGCGCAAGCTAGGGAAAACTACCGCACCCTAAATGATGGGACGTTATCCACGGAGGCAGATATCCGGATTTCGCAAATATTGGTCGAACCACTATTGCGAGACGCAGCTCTGAACTCAAGCCATGTGACCATTCGCTACGGTTGTGAACTAATAGACCTGAAACAAGATGACTCAGGTGTCACGGCAATCATTAAAGAAAATGGTTCGAGAAAACGTAAATCGATTCGGTCCCAATACTTGGTAGGATGCGATGGCGGGAATAGCAAAGTCCGAAATAGCCTAAAGATTGGTATCAGCGGTGACGCTAAAATCCGGTCACGCTACAGCATCCACTTTCGCTCAAAGGACAAGTGCATCTTTGAACCCTGGGGCCCCGCCTGGCATTATCAATCACCTGTCCACGGGACACTTGTCAGCCAAGATGGTATCGAAAGATATACCTTACACTCATACCTTTCCAATGCAGAAACGGCGGAGACCGTCGATCCATATATGAAAGTGCGTAATTTTGTGGGTAGAGATTTTCACTTCGACCTTTTGAAAGCCATTCATTGGGATAATAATCTACTAGTAGCTGACCGTTATCGTGACGGACGGGTTATCTTAGCAGGTGACGCCACTCATCAATACATTCCTACCGGTGGATACGGTATGAACACTGGCGTGGGTGATGCCTTGGATGTAGGATGGAAACTATCAGCAGTGGTTCAAGATTGGGGAGGGGATACGTTACTCAACAGCGTTGAGGAAGAACGACGACCCGTTGCACTCAGAAACCGTGAAGGGTCTAAACGTCACGCCGAAGTCAGGATTGCTATCGGCAGCATTTGGCGGGAAAATATTGATGATCCCAGCGAGGAAGGCGACACCTTACGAGAATCATTGGGAGAAAAGATTGCGGATATTGGAAATGCAGAAAATGAAAGCCGTGGTATTGAGATTGGATACAACTATTCTGGATCACCCATCGTCTGCAATCAGTTAGGTGATGAAACGCCCAGTGACCCTTTGCATTACATACCGACGACAACGCCGGGGTGCCGACCACCTGCCTTATACCTATCCGATGGGAGTTCACTATTCGATCTTTTTGGAACTGGGTTTACACTCTTAAATTTCGAACCAGACAAATTAAATGCTACGACTTTTTCAAAAGAAGCTAAAAGGTTTGGTATACCCTTCAGCGAAGTGTCCATCCGAGATGACCATGCAAAGCGGCTCTACAAGTATAAACTGGTATTGATCCGGCCCGACCAACATGTTGCTTGGCGGGGTATGGCTGTACCTGAAGATGTTGTAGTAGTGTTAAAAACGGTAACCGGCCACTTCACGGACATTGAAAGAAGGTAACCACATGACAGACCAAAGACTCAAATTATTGGTGAAAGCCGCGAGAGCAGGACTGTCCAAACCAGAAATGACAACAATCCAAAATAATAGTGATCTAAGTGACTTTCGTTTCGAGGCATTCCATTGGGGATTTTCTTTATGCTCTCAGAAAGTTCGGCTGACTCTTACTGAGAAAGGATTGCCCTACTGTTCCAACGATATGAGTTTTAGGGATTTTGATAATTATCAACCGAGCTATGTTCGCCTTCGTATTTATGCAGCCGGGGCGAAAAGATTAAACCAGCTTGCCCAAGAACACTCGATGAGGACGTCAGTGGAGACAGAGGGTTTCGATGCTTGCGTTGTGCCATTATTAATAGATCACAAACTAGAAAAAGCTATAGTTGACTCGCACGATATCGTTGAATATATCGACCGGCAATCGGATCGGAACAAGTTGATTCCCAAAGATCGTAATTTGGCTCACGCGGTCCAAAAGCAGATTAAAATAAATGACCAGATACCACACCCAGGTATTCTTTATGGGTTTCATGAAAATGATCCACGACCAGACTTCTACATTCCGCTAATGGATGGCATCTATGACCGTAAGCGGATAGCCTTGGAAAAACTCATTCAAAAAAACAAAGATGATCCTGAATTGGTTCGTGTCTATGAGAGCAAAATTAAAAAAGAAATGGCTGGGAAAAAACTTCAAAAAGATTTCGATTATATGGAGAAAATCCTGAACGAGTTTAGGACTCTGATAAGTGGACTGGATGACCAACTGGCATCACAGCAGTACGAATTCGTTTGCGGGACAGACTTTACCTTAGCGGACGCCATGTGGGCCATCAGTCTATATCGCATCCAGTGGTTGGGTCATGCACACCTTTGGGCAAATCATCCACGAGTCCGAGATTACGCATATCGCATGTTTCAACGCCCCGCTTTTCGAAAAGCAATCATTGAATGGCCCTACCCCATGCCGGGCTCACCCCATACCACAGACGTGGACCAAATGGTGTAAATTAGAAGTAAACATTGGAGAACAAAAGAAATGACCATCGCCCACCAACAAGAACTGGAACTCTATCATTATAGTGAGTCTTTATGCTCACAGAAAGCTCGGTTGGGTATGGCTGAGAAAGATTTGAAGTATAAGTCTAACCATATTGTTATTTGCGACGTTGCCGAAGAATGCCAGAACCTGAGTTCCAACTACCTGGAGATAAACCCCAAGGGAATAGTGCCGACGCTGGTTCACAAGGGTATGCCGGTTTACAATGCCCACCGCATTATCAAATACCTCGATGATCAGTATCCAGAACGTGGCAACAAATTATGGCCCCAAGACGAAAATCATAAAAAAATTGCCATCCATTGGTTTAATGAAGGAATGTTGGACGAGAACGGTCGCTATGGTTCAACCTTCGGCCTAGCCATTCCTATTCTTAGCCACCCTATTTTAGCCCATACACTCAACCGCCAACCCTTAGAACAAGTCGTGGAAAAATACCGCCACCATCCTCTTGAATCTCGGGGTAAACGCTTCACTGCATTACGTCGCGAGGGTAAAGCATTTCCAACTGAAGTGATGACAACTGCCCTAAAAAGTATTTGTCGTGGACTTCAAGAAATTAATCACCTTCTTGATCAGTTTGGGGGTCCATACCTTCTCGGCGAATTCACCTTACCTGACATTACCATAATGGCGTGCTTCCACCGTCTTGAAGATGTGCGAATGACGGATCTACTCGATCATGATTCGGTTCCATTAGTGAGTGGCTATTGGAAACAGTTACAAAACCGATCAAGCTATAAAGACGCTGTAATCGAATGGCATGACGAAATAAATTGGCGCACAGCCCTCAACGAAATCTTTGGTGGGAAAAAATCGCCGAACCTTGAGGAGGCCTTCTCGATCATGGAAACCTTAAATTAGCTGTCTTTTTACGTTTTATTATAGGAGGAACTTGTATTTCATTGGAACTACATAAATTCTCTCATCGTAAAAACTCCTCAAGGCTTGAACGAAACATCTCACATTTTCCCTAAATCAACCTAAAAGTTGGGGAGGGGCAACCCTAAAAAAATATATCTGTATTTTTATTTTACTCCTATGAAAAGAAAGTTCACAGATAGGTAGAAATTGAAACTTATAAAAAAACAAATTAAGATCAGAAAGTATTGTTTTTTCCTTATCCTATAACTGGAAATAAGACATGGAGTTAACTATTCAGCAAGCGCTACAAGAGGCTATTCACGCGCAAAACCAAGAAAATTATAAAAAAGCTGAGGAGTTTTATCGTGCTATCCTAGGCTCGCAGCCGGAACATCCCGAGGCAAATCATAATTTGGGCTTAATTGCAATCGCCACAAATAACATTGATGCAGCTTTGCCCCTATTTAAAAGGGCTTTAGAGGCTAACTCAAAAATAGAACAGTTTTGGATTAGTTATATTGATATTTTAATAAAATTAAAGCAATTTGAAACTGCCAAAGGAATATTAGCTCAAGCAAGGAGTAGCGGGTTATCAAGAGATTTACAAAAAAAATTAAGTAAACAACTTAAGATAGAGATAGAAAATCCAACCCCCACGCATTCCGAAATTACGCATCTTTTAGACTGCTTTCAGAACGGTAACTATGCAGAGGCCGAAAAGTTAGCCCGTTCTATTATTGAAGGATTTGAAAGTCATGTGTTGAGCTGGACTATTCTTGGCGCCATACTTGCACAAACAGATCGATTACCCGAGGCATTAAGTGTACAGAAAAAAGCTTCACAATTGGCTCCAAAAGATGCGGAGATTAATTATAATTTGGGAGTTACGCTAAAAGAACTAGGAATTTTTCAAGAAGCTGAACTAGTTCTTAAGAAAACTATTAGACTAAAAACCGATTTCGCAGAAGCCCATTTTGTTTTGGGATTAATTTATAAAGAATTGAACAAACTCCGAGACGCGGAGAAGGCTTATAATAAAGCGATAGAATTAAAACCTAACTATACTGACGCACACTATAATTTAGGCAACCTCCTACAAAGTTTGGGTAGATTAGAGGAATCTGAATTAAGTTATAAACAAGTAATAATAAATAAGCCCGACTTTACTGAAGGTTATAATAATTTAGGTAACACTTTAAAAGAAATGGGGAGGCTCGAAGAAGCTGAAAAAAACTATCAACAGGCTATAAAATTAAGAGCTAATTATGCCGAAGCTCACTATAATTTAGGCAATGTAATGATAAAATTGGGCAAAACTGAGGAGGCTCAAAATAGTTATGATAAAGCTATAGCCATCAAACCCGATCTATCCAACGCCTTAGTTAGCAGAGGACAATTACTTTTTGATCAGAAAAATTTTGTACTAGCATTGAGTGATTTTGATCTTAGTAACAGTGAAGATGCAAGAGCGCGAGCATTGTGGACCTTATATGCCCAAGGTAAAACACGGGAAATATACGAACGAATAGAGTCGCAGCTAGAAATAGATGCTAAGAATCTCAGAACGGCGGCTTTCTCAGCTTTCTTATCCCAGACGGAAAAAAAAGATACAGCACATACCTTTTGTAATAATCCGTTGGACTTTTTATATTATTCTAATATTTCTAAACACCACAAAAATACTAAGTTATTTACTGAAAAATTGATTAAGGAACTGCTTAACATAGAGACTACTTGGGAGCCCGTCGACCAAGCCACTTTTAAAGGTTTTCAATCTAAATCTACCTTGAATTTATTTGAAAATCCGTCAAGACAGGTTAGTCATCTCAAATCAATTATAAATAATGAATTAAAGTTATATTATGCAAAGTTCAGTGACCAAACATGTTCCTATATTAAAAATTGGCCGACTGAAATTAACCTGCACGGTTGGTATGTTGTGTTAAAAAATCTTGGTTATCAAAAATTGCATATCCATCCAGATGGCTGGCTAAGCGGAGTAATTTATCTAAAAGTAGTTCCCTCTATGGAAAAAGACGAAGGTTCAATAGAGTTCAATTTAAAAGGAGAATACTACGACCATAAAGATGCATTACGAGTTTCTTATCAACCAAATTTAGGAGATATAGTTTTCTTTCCATCTTCACTTCATCACAGAACTATTCCATTCACTGCGAGTACAGATAGAATAATAGTCTCTTTTGATCTAATCCCAAATTAAATAAAAATGATATTGTTCAATATGGTGAGAACAACAATATATGCGAAGAGATCTGAATTTTTTCGTTAATTTTTTTGCCTTAAAAGGTAATCGGCGATTAAATTCAGGTCAGAAGACTTTAATTTTGAAGTATTCTCAATGATTGATGCCATCTTTCCTCCCGCAACATCAAAATCGGGGGTAAATCCAGAGGATAGATATTCTACTATCTCCTTTTTGTTCCAGCGCAAATCTTTGGGATGAATACTTGGAATCCTGCCTTTGCCACTAGGATTTTCTGCTCCAGACATCCATTTAGATTTTTTTAGCCCACCGATGACGTCTCGTGAAGTATGACACTCTGCACAATGCCCCAAGGCTTCTACTATATAAGTTGATCGATCAGTATTAATATCCACAAATTTATTGCTTAAATATATCCTTTTCCAAATACCAATATTAAGTCTAATATTGAATGGAAAATTAAGCTCATGTTTCTTGCTGGGCACATCAGCACTTGGTAGAGTTTTCCAAAAACTCCATAAGTCTAAAACATCTTGGTCGGTCATTTTTGAGTAAGTTGTATAAGGGAACGCGGGAAAATAATGCTCACCATCTGGGCTTTGGCCAAATTTAACGGCACCATAAAAATTTTTAAAATCCCATTTGCCGATCCCATAAGTTTTACTGTTCGAGATATTTGGAGCTATGAAAGTTCCATAATTTGTTTGAAATTTTTGACCACCAGCAAGGTAGTATTTTTTGGGCTTCCCTTCCGCTAAATGGCATCCATTACATCCAGCTGCCCAATAAACATATTTTCCATTTACGGGGTCCGCTGTTGATAATTTTAGGTCGCTAATATCAACAGAACTTGGAGACGATAAGAAAAAATACACGATTACCGCGGCTAGACAAAAACCTCCAATTATAACAAAACCCAGAAAAGTATTACCTCGCAAAAACTACTCCTATCTCAGGTTTTAAACTGAAATTTCATTCTTAAAGTATCAGTTAATATATTAAAAGTTAATAAAAAAGTAAACAAAGTTTGCGGATAATCAGGTCGTTATTAAAAATAAAGTATTTGTTAAAAAGCAAGATTGGAAAATAAAATGAGTTTACAAGAGGTATATTATATTGCGGAAATAATTGTCGGTTTCTCAGTAATTATTTCTATCGTTTTCGTTGCAATTGAACTGCGACAGAACACCTATATGATGCGCAAGTCTATGGCCGATGAACGTTCTGCACGAATCAATTGGGTTAGTGAGGCGATTTGTCTGGATAAAGACTTTAGAAATTTTCACCACCGCATCGGTACCGAGTGGGATCAAATGACAGAAGATGATCTGTATCGTGCTCATTGGCTTGGAATTAGAACACTCAGACCATTATTAAACGAATTAATCGCTTACTTTGATGGTCAAATCTCCGATACTGAATTTCAAAATCTGAGATGGAATTTGCAGGTCGTAAAGAGCCGACCACAATTCGTCAAAGTTTATGAGACATTAAAGGCCGGTTATCCAAAAAACATACGGAAATTTTGGGAAGAATTAGATATGACCAATGGTCCAATCTTAACAACTGGAGGGTTGCCTATTTCAAATGCTCAAACCGATAAGGATTAATTTATCCATAATTTTTTTATAGAGAATCTGCTAATCATATTTGATAATACTTTTGACTTTATAAGGTTATCAGCTTCGATTGACATGACCGTAAACTTTTTTAATAGCCATCTCTTAGGCAGAATAGGCTAATTGAATAAGTGACTTGAAAACTTTATCCCACTAAAAATTATACTGGCGTCGCTGTAACGAACCTGAATTGATTATTAATGCGCAATATCCCATCATCTCCTCGGTGCGCTTCATAAAATTCATTAATCGCATTACGATAAAGATCAGCACCTAACGTAGTGAGAGCATTTTGACCAGCTCCCGACGATAATTGCTTGCGCATAAGGTTCTCTGAATTTTCGAAGTAAAAAGTAATAGGCACAATTTCACCACTAATCACTTCTAAGCCGGCACTTTCAACTAATTTTTCTAATACTCCCGATGCCGCCAAAGTAAATGGTCCAGCAACCGGTTTTGACTGTTTTGGCATATATTTTTCTATGGTTGCTCTAAGCAAATGTTGGTCATTCTTTTCTGCCACATCCCACGTGCAAATAGATATTTTACCATCAAGCTTGCAAATGCGGCGAATTTCTCGAAGAGCATTGCTCGGGTTCTGCGCATACTGGACTGAATTACCAGCCATAACAGCGTCAAAAAAATTATCACCATAAGGCATTTTTTCAAGATCGCCAACTCGGAAGTCAGCCAGGGGCACATGAGTTTTAGCATATGAAATCATTGCTGGTGATTTATCTATGCCAAAAACCTGTGCTCCAAGGTCAATTGCTGATTTGGCGCCACCACCAGCGCCGCAACCTGCATCAAGTAAATATGCTCCTTTTTGAACATTCATATTTGACAACATAGCTTCCCAAGATGGTGCATGATCTGCTTCATGTTCAGCCCAATCGGCGACACTTGCACCCCATAAGTCTTCCTGTTTGTCTTCAGAAACCATTTCTTCTCGTTCTATCCAATTTGGGTCTACCATTGAATTCCTCTATCATAATTCCTTGATTCCCATCTTAAAAAGTGAACCTTGCAAAGTTTGAGTATTGCGCCATTTAAAACATTTTTATAGTAATTTGAATTTCAGTTTTTACTTCGAAAATTTAATTTATACATAGAGTGGAAAAAGTCATTAATTTTAACTGAAGAAATTATTAATTTTTTATACTTTTTAATCACTGGCCAAGAACTCTATCGAGATTAGTATGTTGATTTGAAAGATATGGAAACAAAACCCGACCCTGAACAAAAATTGCGACGGAAGACACTCCATTTCTGAACGATTCCATTCTCTAAAAGTTCAAAAACCATTTCTCCTATGATATAAATTTAAATCAGAGAAAATTATTTGATCAATGTGTTCTTACAAACTCAACCAATTCTGGGCCAAGCGACTCATCTTTTGTATTGATATGGCGAGTGATAGAAAAGTGGTTATGACCCTGAATTTGTTTAATTGTTGGCAGTAATTTATCGCGCTTATACAGAGCGTTAATTAATAACATATTTTGAATTTGAATATTAGACGGATCAAACTCTGCATAGGCAATAAAAAGTGGAATTTTGCGGCCATTAATATTTCTAATTGAAGACATTTCTGAATATTTAGAACTATCTTTACCAAAATATGCGAAGTGTCCCCTCCCTTTCTTCACCGTCAATTCGTATGTTGGCCCAGAGATTAAGATTGCACCAGCGATACCATCATTCTTGATCTGGTGTTTTTCAAAGAAAATATAACTTGCTACGTGACCTGCCCCCGCCGATGATCCCATAAGAAAAATTTTATTTACATCTCCTTTAAATTTTGTCCCGTTGGCCTTGATCCACTTGATCATATTAGCAATATCTTTAGACCCAGCAGGCCATTTGACTTTAGGAGCAAACCGGTAATTCGCTATTAACCCGAGAATGCCATGGCGGGCAAGGTATGTGCCAATATTTGCAGAGCCTTTTTTATCACCCCTAACAAATCCACCACCATGAAGATGTATTACAATCGGCGTTAGACTTTTTGATTTTTTCGGTTGATAAACATCAATACGATGTCGCTCATGTGGACCATAAACCTCGTTCTTTGCGACATTCACAGCCTTTCGAGGCATTTTTCTGAGAAGGGGTCCATAAAGTTTATTGGTAGTCACAACAACATCGCGGCCAAGTTTAGCCCCCATTTCCCTGATTTTAGCGCCAACTTCTGGAGGGTTTGCAGACATCTGGGCATTAGCTGGATTGATTAAGAAAATAGCTGTTACCAATATCAAAAAATTTCTAAAAACTTTCATTTCATGGTCCTTAGCGTTTGTTTAAATGGTTGGATAACATAATAAGAAAATATATTTAAATGGTAAAGTGGTAGTTTTTTCTGACTAAAATTGATATTAAAAACATATTGTTCCTCTGATAAGTGAACTTCGAGACTCATGGAGATTCTGAAACCTCTAAATAAGTCATATGAGTCTTATTTTGACTCATAGAGTCACCCTAGGTTTTCCTAGATGGACCTATGGGGGGCTAAATAGAGATATAATTATTTCTATTTAGGCTCATTGCGATCTAAGAAGACTTTTAAGTGCCATGAGCCATAGAGTGTTATTAAAATGCAAATGACTACTCTCTATACTTTCTATGGCATGCTTTACAATCAGCACCGATTTTCATCATAGCCGGTCGAAGATCTTCATATTTGGAAATCGATGTTGATTTGACAGTATCGCTAAGCTGATTTGATAGCTCTATAAAATCATCAAAGTTTCTCCAAATAATTGACTTCGCTTCAGATTTTGGATCAGTTGCATTTACCTTAAAAACGGAGTGTGTGTCCTCGGACAAACTTAAAATCTTATTTAAGGTTTCCGTAACTCTTTTTTCGTCGAACGAAGTTTGTTTTTTCATCATCTGACCAAGAATTTTTACATGTTCTGACATCGATGACATTAATTTCATTCGGTTCAATACGTTTATATCCTTTACACCGCTATGCGCAAATAATACTGAACCCAATAATAAAAACAAAATAACTAGAAAACTCATGGATTTAGTTTGATGTTTTTTTATCATTAAAAAATACCTTTTTATCTAATAGATTTCCAAAAATAAGATTTTAGTTTAATTATCCTTAAATTTACAATTGAACTCAGAATATTGGCATTAGAGAGGTTGTCATATCTATTCTTGCTTCCTGTTCATAATGGCACGTTTATTCATTCGGTCATGTTGACGCTGAATTTGCGGAGGCCAAGTACTTTTAATGTAAGATAATGTGGCAATAATTTCCTCATCACTCAGAATTGTCTCATACGCCGGCATTTTATTTTGATATTCTTCACCGATCATTTTTTCAATGCCATATTTAGTCATTGAAAAAAGGTATTCATCGGGGTGATGCCATGTATGGCCATCTTTATCATGAGGTGGGGCTGGCAAGTAACCTTCCGCATCACGCTGTCGCCAGTTTAACTGGCCCTCAAGGTTTTTGCCATGGCATGAGGCACAGTTCTTTAGATAAACATTTTTGCCTAGTAAAACTATGTCTTTCTCATCAGGTTTGAGAGATACGCCAGTATTTGTTTCATCAACATATGATACGAAATAATATATCAAACCAAAAATACCGACGAAGCACAGCATTAGAATGAACATGAATTTGTGTGTAAAAAATTTACTCAATTAAATCTCTTTTTTTAGTGATATGTTTTTAATAATACTCTGAGGTGCCAGATAATTTTAGGATAGGGGTGTAATTGCCTCTACGATTAATATAAACGGAATGGCCCACCATATTAAGTTGACGCCGCTTGTCATTACTATTTTGGTACATTGATGCTCATTAGCCTTTTAAAAATAATAAAAATCATAACTTCTTGACTTTATGCTTTTTAAACACTTTGTA
>CENP01049410.1_pt1 | contig 24214 bp, 22 predicted proteins | sample 361281 | NCBI WGS metagenome assembly CENP01 (sample SAMEA2591122, study PRJEB7988) | marine metagenome | biome: marine biome (ENVO:00000447); feature: deep chlorophyll maximum layer (ENVO:xxxxxxxx); material: saline water (ENVO:00002010), including plankton (ENVO:xxxxxxxx) | depth 70 m | reverse complement strand
CCTACTAAGTTAAGCGGTATGGCTGGATTTGAATCTTTTTTTCCTATTGAATTTAATGCTCCAGATAGGCTGATATAGTTAATATCGTGTCCAGCTTTTTTAGACATTGGTCCATCCTGACCCCACCCGGTCATTCTTCCATAAACCAAGGCTTTATTAAGCTTCAAACACTCATCAGGACCTAGTCCTAATTTTTCCATAACCCCTGGCCTAAAGCCTTCAAACAATACATCAACTGAAGAAATTAATTTGAGTATTTCTCTAACTGAATCAGGATTTTTTAAATCTGCAACAATAGATCTTTTTGATCTATTGTGAATATCAAATTTGTTATGAGAATCTTTGTCACCAATTCTACTGAGTCTGATTACATCAGCACCCATATCTGCAAGAAGCATACCGCAGTATGGACCAGGACCAATACCTGAAAACTCTAAAACTGTTACACCCTTTAATGGACCCATTGGAATATATTATTGGAAAACTTTAAATTTAACCAATAAATTAGGAAGAAGAGACAGTGAAGAAATAAAAGCTATTAACATAGCTAATGCGGTAAATATTCCAAAAAGTTGGGTTGGGAAAAAATTAGATAATGATAATATTGAAAAGCCAGTTGCAATTGTAGCTGCGGTATAAAAAATAGCTCTTCCTGTAGTTGTATGAGCATTTTGTAAAGCCATCTCAATTGAATTGGTAATTTTCATTTCTTTTTTATATCTGTAAATATAATGAATAGTATTATCCACAGCCATTCCAACACTTATTGCTGCAACAGTTATAGTCATAATGTCCAGGGGAATTTTTAATAATCCTAAGATACCCACAACAGAAGAAGCAACAAAAATATTAGGTATTAATCCGATAATCATTACTTTAAATGACTTAAAGATTAATAAGAGCATAAAAGCAATGACACTAAATACTACAAGCAAAGAACCTATTTGTGATTGAAATAAAGATTGCAGCATATTGTTATAAAGAACTGCTAATCCAGTAATCTCAAATCTATCTTCTGATAAATTGAATTTTGTAATCAAATCATTATTAATTTTTTCTAATAACTCGGCTCTATTAAGATTCTCGGCTGATTCATTGACTCTTGTGGAGATTCTTACAACTGAGTCGTCTTTGTTTATATATGAGTAAAGCAATGTCTCTCTGATATCCTCAGGTAACACAGATCTTAAGAGAGCTAGTTCTAGATCGTTTAAATCTTCTCCGTCATTAATTAATCTTGCAAGTTTAATACCGCTGGCTACGCTAAGAACTTTACCAATTTCAGGAAGAGAATCTAAATAATCATGAATTTCTTCAAGCTCAGCTAATGAATACACATTCCACCAATAGCCAGACGCACTACTACTTTCATCATCAAAAAGGCTATCATCAAAAAACTCGTCTTCAATTAAATCATCTGAAGCCATAAAGGATGGCTCTTTGATTATGATATCTAATGTTGCTGTGCCACCTAAGTTTTTATCAATCTCCAACATACCTTGATATATTTCAGTTTCTTCATCAAAGTAATCAATAAATCTATTTTCAACCACTAGCTTTGTTGTTCCAAATATCAGTACACAAAAAACAATACTAAAAGTTAAATAAATATAGGTAGAGTATTTCTTAGAAATAGCTAGGATTTTATTAGTAATTTTATGAAGCGATAAGTAATCTTTGCTTTTATTATTTTTAATTAAGCTTAATGAACTAGGCAAGAATGAAAAAGTAAAAATAAAGGCTATTGATATTCCAAATGCCATCATTTTTCCAAATTCAATAACTGGCTTTAACTCTCCTAAAAGTAATGATAAAAATGCTACAGCGGTTGTAAGAGCTGCAAAAAAGCAAGGCAAAAACATTTGATCTACTGCATCTATTAATGATTCATCATTACCTATTGAACCTTTTTGTAACTCATTAATTTTTACCAAAACATGCACTGTCAAAGAAATTGTCAAAATCAACAATAAGGCAATAAAATTTGAAGAAACAACACTAATTTTCCAATCCATGTAACCAAGAAAACCAGCGGTCACGAAGGTTGTTAAAAAAGCATTGGATATTGGAAGTATTACAAACCAAATATTTCCAAAGAAAAGAATCAGCATAATTGCAAAAACTGAAGCAACTGCAACACCAAAAACTACAAGATCAGACCTTATATATTCCATCATATCTGAAGTAATCATTGCTGGGCCTCCTAGATATAAAGTTGCATTATTTCTATATAAATCAAGAATGCTTCTTATCTCTGAAACTAAAGAAGTATTAAAATTAGATTCGCTATCATTAAGCTCACTAATTCTCTTATTAATAATGTCTAGATCATCTTGAAGTAACGTTTTTGTCTCGTTTGTTATGGGTTCTTTAGATTTAAGTGTGTCTAAAATTCGATAACGATCTGTAATCAATGAGTCATACTCATCGCTACCTCTTAAAACAATTTGCATTGCAGTAGTAGAACCGTCTTTACTGATAATCAAATCGCGATAAATAGGATTGTTAATTATTTCTTGTTTTGCTTTAATTAGATCAATACCTTCAGTTTTTAAGTCTTTTAAATTATCAGCAACTTCAGTCAGTCCTACTTTTGGTTGAAAAAAGATAGGTGCATCTAATAAAGATAGAACCGAGTCAACACCATCTAATTTTGATAATGATTCTTCAATTTGTGAAAGCTGATTTAGTGATTGATATGAAAAAAGTTCAAATTCAGGTTTAAAGGTAACTATTAAAAAACTGGATTCCCCAAACTCCTTCTCGTTTTCTCTGTATTTTTTTAATGACTCGTCACCCTCTAAAACCAATGCATCCGATGATGCATCTAGCTTAAAATTTGAAATACCCTGGAAGGCAATCAAAATTACCAATAAAACAGAAGATAATATTATTAAAGGATTTTTGATAACGAAAGTTGAATATTTTAATATTAAATTTTTCATGTCATTTTTTATGAACGCATTCAGGTGAATTGAGGATGGTTGGATTCAATTTAAATTCTTCTTCATTAAAAGATTGTATAGAAAGAGCATGAATATCATTCATGATAGTGTCTAAATGTTTATAAACAAGCTTATGTCTTTGCATGTGCGATAAATTGTTAAAATCATTGCTAACAATAACGATTTTAAAATGACTTTCTGCATCTTTTGGAACGTTATGCATATAGCTTTCATTAAGTATCTTTAATGAAGATATGTTCATACATTCATTAAGGGTATTAATTATTTTATTTTCAATAGATCCCTGATTCATAATGGTTTCATTATAAATGAATAAATCTTGGAAACTTATTTTAAAAATAAATTATGGGTAATCACGGCCTAATAATTTGTTATAAAAAAGTGCAAATAAAATTATAACAATAGCCCCCAAAGCAACCGGCATTAAGACAAAGGACAATCCCTTACCACCAAGTATTGCAATAATTGGATTTGCTCCAGCTGGAGGATGAATTGAATCGAAAGTTGCCATAACAAAAACCGCTAGACCCACAGCAATTCCTAGAGAAATAAATGAAGATCCCATTAATGCAAATATTACTACCCCACTTAAAGCTGATAATGTATGGCCTAAGAAAATATTTTTTGGTTCTGCAAGTGGACTATTGTGAACTGCCATTACTAAAACCATACTAGCCCCAAAAGGAGGAATTAACCAAATACTACTGTTTTGAGAAAAGTGTAGATACGAAAGAAGGCTGATGCAAAGAAAAGCACCAAATGCAGACAATAGGTTATTTAAAATAGTTTTTTTATTAAAAATATTTTTCATAATTAGAGATTAACTTATTTTGAAAAGATAAGATATTGGGCATACGAATCAACCATCGTGCGGTTGTTGATTAATTGTTTCTATAAGCAATGATATCTGCTCCCACTTAGCCCACTCAACTGAATCCATTAATGCTGCATGCTCGGCAGCCCTTAACATAGCAATAGTTTGAGCTTCATCGCCATATTGTGTAATTAATGAAATAGCAATTTGTCTAAGGTTTTCATTCATTGTATAGATATACTATCAAGACATACTAAGTAAAAATACATTTATACTAATGCTAATATGAATATTTTATGGGTTAAAGATGGTAAAAAGGGTCATGAAAAGCAGGTTTCTGCTCTTCTTGAAGAATTAAATAAAACCATTGATATAACTATATATGAAGAACAATTCACTATAAGTAAAGTAAAAAAAGCCTTTTTTTTCATTGATTATATTTCAACAAAACTTGAAAGATTTTTTAATAAAAACTATGGGTTAATATCCGAATTAACCAATAAACAAAGAAAAAAATTTGAAGAAAAACAATTTGATATTGTTATCGGCGCTGGAAGCGGTCCACACATTCAATTGCTTAAATATAAACACGAATTTAATGCAAAAATTATAAGTGTATTGACTCCATCATTTTTTAAAGAGAGATATGATCTAATTTGCTCCCCAACTCATGATAATAATAAATTTAAAAAGAAGGATAACGTTATTTTTTTTAAAGGTTCCTTGGCCAGGGTATCTGATGAAAATCCAGTTGAAAATTTAGGATTTATTGGTATCGGTGGTAAAAATAAGCATTTTGTTTTCAATCAAAAAAAACTATACCAACAAATTGAGTATGCTGTATCTATCTACCCAAACCTAGATTGGAAAGTTTTTCCATCCAGAAGAACACCAAAAGACATGTTAAATGATTTAAATGGTCTAACATTAAAATATGACAATATTACAATATGCAAAGAAGATATAGATGAAACAATAAAAAATGCATCTATAAAAATTGTCACTCAAGATAGTGTAAATATGGTTTTTGAGTGTCTTTCAACAAAAGGTGAGACATATTTATTTAATATGAGATATTTTAGAAAAAATAAAATTGTGAACTTGATGAATAGCCTTTTAGAGAATCAGCAAATTGGTTATATTGAAAATTCACAAATGGTAGATGGTCTTCACAAAATAAAAATGATAAGTGGGAATAAACACTATGACGTTTTTGCAGAAGTTGAAAAAGTTGCCTATCAAATATCAAAAAGACTATCTCAATGAAAATTGTTCATTTTATAAACTCAGAATCATACGGTGGAATTGAGCAACATGTTCAAGAACTAGGAACATATCAAAAAAATACTCATGAGGTAACTATTGTATGTAATGAATTTTTATCACAATATTTTGTAGATGATTTTAAAGTTTGCATTGTCAAGAGTTTTAGTAGACATAATTATTTTTATTTATTCAGTTTCTATAATGTTATAAGGTTAATAAATCCTGATATTGTTCATACTCACGGATCTAAAACAACTTCTATATATTCTAAGATTAAAAATTTTATAAAAGCCACACATATCTCAACAATCCATAACATTAAAACTAATGTAAAAATTTACAATAAAGCTGATCATGTCATAGCTGTTAGCGATGAAATAACTGATGGTCTTAGTGATTTTAGTGTTGTAACAAATTGGATTAATTTTGATGTTAATGAAATCATATCTACTATAAATAAAGAAGAACATGCTCTTGCAGTAGGTAGATTTGAAAAAGCTAAAGGCTTTGATTTATTAATTAAATCTTGGACAAACATTCAAAGAGAGCTGGTAATTATTGGTGATGGATCGGAATATCAAGCTTTAGATAAGCTTATAAAGCATATGAACTTAGATCATAAAATTACTTTAAAAAAATTTATGCCCTATGAAGAAATTCTTAAAGAATTTGCCAAAGCTAAGGTTTTTATTCTTCCATCAAGAAACGAAGGCGGTCCTCGTGTTGCCTTAGAAGCTCTCGCTTTAAACACTCCAGTATTGTCTACAAAAGTTGGTCATATGAGCTCGATTTTTCCTGACGAGATGTTAGTAGAACCAAATAATCAACAAATGCTCAAAGAGTTCTTAGAGTTATATGTTGATAAAATAGATACAATTAACCAAAACTCAATTTTTGAATATGTTTTAGAAGAATTTAGTCTTGAAAATCAAGCTTTAAAAATTGATGAAATCTATAAAAAAATAAATAGCAATTAGTATACTATTCGTATCTTAAAGAAATAGCAGGGTCAAGCTTGGCTGCTTTTCTAGCTGGCCATATTCCGAAAAACAAACCAACCATTGCAGAGAAGGTAATTGAGCCAATAATAGCGCTAAAAGGCATTGCAAAAGGCCATTCTTGAAATGATGCCAGTAAGTAAAGAACACTTGTTCCCAAGAATATTCCAATACAGCCTCCAATCACACACAATAAAACAGCCTCAACTATAAATTGAGTCATAATTGCTTTATGAGTTGCGCCCAAAGCTTTTCTGAGGCCTATTTCTCTTGTTCTTTCTGTTACTGAGACAAGCATAATATTCATCACCCCTATTCCACCAACTACAAGACTAATTCCAGCAATTCCAGCTATCAAGGCGGTAAAAATCCCAGTTGCTTGCTTTCTTAGATCACTGTATTGACTGTAATCATTAATATTAAAATCGTTATCCTCACCTGGACCAATATCATGTTGAGCTCTTAGAATTCTTTCTATGGTCATCATAATTTCATCCACATTAGCATCTTTTTCGACCCCAACATTTATAGAATCTAAGCTTTTAGTTCCAAATAATCTTTGTGCACCAGTTAATAAAGGTACATATAATTCTTCATCTGGATTTTGCCAACCAGTACTACCTTCTTCCTTGAGAATTCCAATTACCTTATACCCAGTACCTGCAATTAGTATTTCTTTATTAAGGATATTTTGAGGTGACGTTTTTAACTCCTTAGGAACGGCCGACCCTAAAACTACTACCCTCTTTCGACCAAAATCTTCATCATCATTAAAAATTCTACCGTATTCAATCTCATAGCCTCTAACTTTAAAATGAATTGGAAGATTTCCTCTTATTCTTTGATTAATGTTCGCATTATTAAATTTAACTTGTCTATTTCTTGATACATATGGAGATACCATCCAGTTATGCTCTTTATTTTTAGCAAGCGCATAAGCATCTTTAATATCCAATGGAATAAAGCCTTTTGTAACAGCACCTCTTCTATTTTGACCAGGACTAACAACCAGTGTTCTTGGGCCAAAATCATCTATTTGTTCATCAAGTGCCTTATTTGCACTGGAACCAAGACCAATCACTGCAATTACCGCAGCGGTTCCAATAATAATTGCCAACGTTGTCAGAAATGAACGAACAATGTTGGTCCTGATTGACGTTAAGGCTGATATTAAAGATTCTTTAAATAGCATTATCCGAAACTAAATGATGCTTGTACTCTTTCTCTAAACCTTTTTTGATAATCAAATAAACTCTTGCTAGGTAAAATAAATACTGTGTCTTTACTGTCTAATCCGCTAATAATTTCAACATTAGATAAATCAGAAATTCCAATCTTAACCCAAGCTAACTCTGGACCCTTTTTTGTTTCTTTAATTACAATAAAACTATTAAAATTTTCACCATCTACTTTTTTAACTAGGAAATTATCAATAGTTTCTTTTGGTATATTAAGAATACTTGAAGCTGTATAGATATCTTTTCTTGTTCTAAGTGACATTGTAGGAGTGCTTAATGAGACTTCTTTATTAAGAACCTCAATAACAACATCAGTATTCATTCCTAGCAATAATAAATTTTCATCATTTTCTATATCAATTAAAACAGGAAATGTTGTAACATTTTGTTCTATTTTTGCTTGGGGTTCTATTTTTGAAACAATCCCAAAAAACTCTTTATCTCTGTATGCAGCAACTTTTATTGAAACGATCTGACCTATAGAAACCTTTCCAACATCAATTTCATCAACCAAAGCTCTGACTCGTACTTTAGATAAATCAGCCATTGTCATTAGAACAGTTCCTCCACCAACTGCTGAAGTAGGTGAAGAAATAACTTGCCCAACTTCTACAGGTCTAGAGATTACTGTGCCCTGAACTGGAGATCTTACAATAGTATCATCAAGAGAGATTTTTGCATTTTCGTATGAAACTTCAGTTCTTACTAAAGTTGATTTAGCCTGGGCATAACCCTCTTGAATATCTTCAAAATCTTTATCTGAAATACTTGCATTAGCATGCAATTCCTTACCTCTTTCATACTGAGACTTTGCATTCTCTAATCGGACTTTTGCTGCTTCTAAATCAGATTTAGCTTGATCTAATATATTTTTGGGCGTTCTTTGATCAATTTGTCCAAGAATTGAACCTTTTTCTACTAAATCACCCACCTCTGCACCTAGAAACAAAACTTCTCCAGATGCCTTAGATTTTATTTCAACTGATGAAATTGCTTCGATAATGCCTGAGGCTTCTATAGATAGCTCGAGTTTTTTTGGAGTAACATTTTCTTTTTTATAAAAAACAGTTTCTTTTTCAGGCTGAGCATTAGAGCCGCCACAAGCAGATAAAAATATAATTAAAAAAGTAAAATAGAATAGTTGGGTATATTTCATAAGCATAATTATATATTTAAATCGGACTCTATGAGTCCGTCTTTAATATTAATGACACGATTAGTCTGATTTGCAATATTGTCTTCATGCGTAATTAAAATAATTGTCTGTCCTTGTTTATTAAGTTCTTTAAACAAATTCATCACATCATCACCGGTTTTTGAATCTAAGTTTCCAGTTGGCTCATCTGCAAAAATAATACTCGGGTTATTAACCAAGGCTCGTGCGATTGCAACTCTTTGTTGTTGGCCACCAGAAAGCTCAGCAGGACTATGATCCATTCTATCGCTTAAACCTACTTTATTTAAAACCTCTTTAGCTCTTTTAGTTGCCTCATTCTCTTTTACACCAGCATATTTTAATGGCAACAATACGTTATTTAATGCTGAGTTTTTTGGTAACAAATGAAATGACTGAAATACAAAACCAATCTCCTGATTCCTGATTTTTGCAAGCATATCCTCCTCCAATTCACTAACAATTTTACCATTAAGCTCATACGAACCAGTGGTAGGTGAATCTAAACAACCAATTATATTCATAAGAGTTGTTTTTCCAGAGCCAGATGGTCCCATAATTGAAATAAATTCACCTTTGTTAATAGAAAAATTGACTCCTTTTAATGCATGAACTGATTGAGCTCCAGTATCAAAGGATTTCGTAAGATTTTTAACATTAATTATCATTAATTATTAGGACAAGATTAACTATTCTGAGTTCCAAGAATATCTTTAATATAATTAATCCAACCTTCTGCAGCAGAACTTGATGAGTCAAATTCCATAGACTCATTTAGGAATGATAGAGCTTCTTCATATTTTGAAATCTCAAAATAAGATATACCAAGCAATAACTCTAGTCTTCCAGGATATTTTTCATAACCTTGTTTTTTAGCTTGTGAGAAATAAGTAATAGCTTTAGACCAATCTTCATTCTCAAAAGCAAATCTTGCTATCTTGTATGATAAATCCGCATCTTTTTCTATGGCCTCAGCTTTTATTAGCGCATCAATACCTTGCACCCTGTCTTTAGATAAAAAATATGCATCTGCTAAAAATTCATAATTTTTTCTATTTTGCTTAACTTTTTTTATGTTTATTCCATCGTTAAGAACATCAATAGCTTTAATAGGAAGTTCTTTGAACATAAAATATCTTGCAAGATCTATATAGTCTTTTTCTTTATCAAGGACGTCATTTTCATATGCCAATTCTAGACCAGCTAGAGATAGTTCTTCTGATTCACTGCCATAATAAACACCACTTAATTGTTTCCAATAAGATTTTTTTTCAGGATTAACAAAGACTAAGAATTGCCCAACATTAATAGCTTCATCAAATTTCTCTAGCTTTACAGCAAGAGCAAATTCATACTGAAGCCATTCTTCATTTAACTTTGTAGCTGTTGCATTTGCTTCAGATATATTTGTATATGCATTTAAAATATCAGCTTCTTGAAAATAAGCTATCCCGAGAACCATTAGTTGAACCGGGGCCATATTTTGACCCCTTTTTGAGGCTTTAACTCTGTAATTTTCGAGAGTTTTTATAACATCTTTATATCTTCCGGTTTGGAAATAGCACTGGGACAGACTGTATGTGACTTGGAGGTCTGCAGCAAATGGTAACCTGTTTTTTGCTAAAGCTTTTTCAAACCAAGGAATTGCACTTTTATAATCTCTTTGTAGTGCATAAAACTGACCGTATAGTTGGTTTATTAATGCTCTCTCATAACTATCTTCGTTTTTGAAATACCTTCTGGCTGTTTGTATTAATTCACGCTCTGCATTTTCCCAATCTTCTTCCTGCATATATTTATGGATTCTAGTTAAATATCTTGCAACAGCTTGATTGACTGTATCTTCACCAGCATAAGAAGGTTGATAAAAAGTTAATAGTGATAGTATTAATAATAATCTAAACATTACAGACAAACTCCACGGTTAATAATCCTAGTTGGGAAACTGTTACTCCGTCAACAGATTTCGGTTTAAATTGCCACCTTCTAACAGCCTTCATGGCCTCTTTATTAAAGATCCTAGAAGGTCTAGCTTGCTTTATTTTGATTGTTTCAACTCTTCCAGATTCATTGACCAGTAACTCTAAGACCACAGAACCATTTATGCCTCCCATAGCTGCTTCACTTGGGCATCTAGGAGCTATTTTAACCAATGGAATCAGTTGGCTGGTTCCCCTTCCCATATCATCGATATTTCCTAAAAATGCTCCACTAAAGTCAGTTGGCAGAGCAAAATCAGGAAGATCCAAATCAAACTGTTGCATAGGCAGAGGTGTTTTGTCATCTAATTCAATTTCTGGCTGAGGAGGTCTTTTAGGTTGTGGTGGTTTTTCAGGTATCTGCCTAGTACGTTCCTGAAGATTATCATCTTCTATGATTCTAATAAATTCAACCAAGTTAGGGTTTTTTGCTTTTTGATCAATATCTGCAGATCTACTTATAAGAGATTGAATAATTAAAAAGATTAAGAATGTAATTACAACAGCTGAGATAGCAACAAAAAATTTATACTTATCAGAAGATAAAATATTAACAAGACTATTTTTAAATTCTGCTGGTTTAGTTGTCATTCTTTGCTGCAATTGAAATATTTTGAATTCCAGCAAGTCTAATTTGATCCATTGTTTCGACAAGCAGACCAGACTTAGATGAAATATCAGCTTGAATTATTACTGACCCTTCTGGATATTCTATTTTTAATCTTTCTATATTTGCTCTTACGGCTTTTAGATCAACCCTTCTTTTATCAATCCAAATTTCATTATTTTCAGTTATACCAACAAGTATATTCCCCTTTTCATCTCTTTCTGCAGTTTCTGCATTAGGTCTGCTAATATCAACTCCCGTTTCTTTTACAAAAGAAGTAGTTACAATAAAAAAGATTAACATGATGAAGACTATATCCATCATTGGTGTTAAATCTAAAGGATTATCGTCTGAAATATTTGTTCTTTTTTTTCTCATAATTGATAACCTTCTGTTTTAAGCGAATGTCTTAGGTTGATAATGATTTTATCCATTCTTTGATTAAGATCTTGCCTGAAATATAAACCGAAAAGAGATATAACCATGCCTGCCATTGTTGGTATTGTTGCTTTAGCAACACCCGATGACATTGCTCTGGGATTACCCGTTCCCATAAATGATAGAACCTCAAATACTTCTATCATTCCGTATACAGTTCCCAGAAGACCTATCATAGGACACATTCCAATTAAACCGTCTAAAATCTTAATGTTAGAAGCTGTTTTTCTTTTGACATTTGAAATTAAAGTAGCTTCAACAAATTTATATTTTGTAGATGCTGGGGGATTAATTTCCATGAAAGAACTAAAATTTTCTTTAACCCAATCCTTACTTTGTATAAAAACAAAAATGTACTTATCTATCAGAAGTAAAAAAATTAAAAACGTGAGCCCAAATAATAAGTAAAGAACAGGTCCGCCTCTTATAAAAAGCTCATCTAACATAATTAATTTTTAGCAAGTAAATACGAGGCTTTCTCTTCAAGTACTTGTGATAGATTTGAGACTTTCTGAGATATGTATGTATATAGACCTAACAAAGGTGCAGCTACAATTAATCCCAACATAGTAGTAACTAAAGCTTGAGAGATACCTCCAGCCATTTGTTTAGGATCACCTGTTCCAAATAAAGTTATAGCTTGAAAAGTTTCTATCATACCTATAACAGTTCCTAATAATCCAAGCAATGGAGCAACAGCAGCAAAGAATTTTACCCAATTAGCGCCCCACTCTAATTTACCCGTGTAGTTAATAATAAATTCATCTAAAGTATTTTCTTTTGATTCGTAATTTGTAACATCCTTAACTATATTTTCCATTTCAAGAATTACACTTGCGTTATCAGAAGCTATGACCTTCTCTTGCTCTCTGAGTGTATAAATCTTATACACTGAAAAGAGAAAACCACTTATACCAATCAAAATAATAATAAAACCAATAGATTTACCTTGTGCAATTCTATCTAACCAGCCCGGCTTATCTATATACAAAGAAAGTAGAAAGCCTCTTGTTGGATCAATTGACGTAATTGAAAACTCATCGCTTCTTTGATGTTTTCTAAGGTTCTTTAGAACCCCTCTTTCAGGTTGTCTTTGCAGCAATTCAAATCCATTTAGTTCTGGCATTGGAGTAACAAATTTATTGTCGTAAGAGGTAGTAAAATGACCGTACCTAACAATCTCTCCAGCTTTTGACTCACCACTTTTATCAATTATATTTGCATTGATTGTTTTAACCTCTCCAGATGAAACAATTTCATCTAAATAACTTATCCATAAGTTTTGAAGTTGCTCTAAATTATGCACTTGAGTGCCACCAATATCTCTAAGAATTTCTGGTCTTTCAGGAAATTCAGAAAAAGTAACAGCTTTCTCAGTTGATGCTAGTAATTCACCTGCAAATTGTCTTGTTACACCAAAAAGCTCACCAAGTACGCCTATTTTAATTTGAAGTGACTCCTCTAATTCAGTTAGCCTTTTTTCATTAGCCTCAAATTTTGTTTCTAAGTTTTTATTTCTTATTTTTTCATTTGCTAAATCTTTTTTAGCTTTAGCTAACATGGCTTCACGCTCATCAACAAGCTCAATAAATGTTTTTACTCTAACCCTATCTTTTTGAACGTAAATAGATTTATTTTCTTTGACGACATCAAGAAGAACTTTAATTTTATTATTTCTTTGTTCTTCAATTGGAATTTCTTCAGGAACCTCATCTTGACCGATAGTTAGGAGTGATAATAATAAAAAAGGTAGTAATTTGTATTTCATATTATTTCTCCACTGGTTGAACTGGCAGTGTGATGAAGTTTGGTGGTGTTTGTCGATTAGCTATATCAAGAGCAAGTTTAATCTCGTCGTTTAACTTGCCGTTAGTATGAACCCAGCTATCTTCAAACTTATTCCAATACCCTGACTCTTTCCCATTAGCACTTCTGTAATACCAACCCAATCTACCCATTCTAAAGTAATCAACAGTAATTGTTTGGCCTTCAAGCTCAATAAACCCAGGATAAGTTTCGATTGTATTTCCAAAGGCCGTCTCAACTTGATATGCCTCAAAAACTTTTCTAAATTTTTCTGCAGTTGTTACATTTGACTTTAATATAATTGAATCAAGATTATCTAATCTAGCTAGTCTACTTTCTTTTAAAAATGGAATATCCAAGTTTACAAACTTTCTTAGTGAATCAATTGTTTCTTTTAAGAAAGGAAGAATTTCTTTATTAACATTATCTAATGAGTCAATTTGTTTTAATATAGAATTAATTTCTTCTTCCTGGGAAAAAACAATTTTTTCAAGTTGATCATCATATCTTCTAAGACCTTCGTATTCGCTTACAGTATCTTTGAATTCATAATAAAGTTTTTTAGCTTGCTCATCTAAGTTATCTATTTCTTTTTGAGCAACAACTCCAGGAATATTTGCATCGACTTGAGAATTCAAGGTTTCATCTACAATTTCTTGAGCGCCTATGAAAAGCGAAAAAGTTAATGAGATTATTATGTAATGTAATTTTTTCATTTGATGATTATATATTATAAATAGATGTATATTGATTAAGATTATTTAAAAAAAGCAAAAAAACACCCGCATAAAACGGGTGTTTTTAATTTAATTAAATACTAGAATCTATAGTTAAATCCTGCACTATAGTATCTTCCAAAGACACTATAAACACCTTGATAGTAGTAAGGGTAACCAAATCCACCATCTTTCTGTGGCATTTCGTCAGTAACGTTTCTTACACTTAGGTATAAATCAACGTCAGGACTATAGTCATAACCATATGAAAGGTTTGTTGTAATATGAGGTGTACTTGACTTACCTTGATACATATTCATGTGACCAAGTCTGTCAACAAACATTGTTAATCTGTGATCTTGTCTACTCCAATTAACTGTTAAGTTTTGTTGAGATCTTGGTTGATAAATAAAGAATTCTAATAAATCAACCTCGCTAGAACCTGCATATTCTTGTCTATTAACTCTTACAATAGTTGAAGATGCTAAAGAAACTGAGAAATCACCTGCATTTTCAGTTTCTTTTCTCCAAGTTAAATATGAATCATGACCAATATATTCTAATTTTGTTTGGTTGTAAGGTAATAAAGTAGCTGAAACAATTGGTCCTATGCTTAGCTCTTCTCCAGTAAGCTCATCTACTGCAGGGCCACGCACAAGTTCATTTGCTACGTTATCACAATTTGCTGGTGGTAAATTATCATCTAGCCACTCAAGGAACTGATCGCCATATAAGCAGACACCTTGTTGATGAACAAGCTCTTGATAGCTTCCAGAACGAACAGCTTGCTCAAGAACCATTTGATATGCATCCCATTGGAAAGAAACATTTTCAGATATTTCTGTAACTATACCGAAACTGTAGTTTGTTCCTTCTTCTTCAAATAACTCAGTATTACCTGCTGTAAACTGTCTTCTAGTTGCTGAATATGAAGTATCACACGTATTGTAGCTTCCAAAACCAATCTGTCCGCCTTGTTCAATAAAACAAGCAACACTATCAACAACACCACTTAAGAATGATGAGGAGCTACCTGCAAACACTCTATGCATGTCTGGAGCTCTAAACGATTGTGAAACCGAAGCTCTTAATAAAACATCTTCATTTGGTCTGTAAGCAATGTTGAACATGCTAGATACTTTTCCACCAACATTAGAAGAATCGTCATCATATTTGTCATATCTTGTAGCTAAACCAATTTCAATATTATCAGTCGCAGGAAGATTAACCTCTACACCTATAGAATATCTATCTCTATCACCGCCACCATATCTTGTAGAGCCTTGAATAAATTGAATTGCATCATCTCCACCAAAAATTTCGTCATCTAATCTACCAGCTGAAGGAGTAATCACATACTCTTGAGTTTGATACTCAGCATGTAAAGCAAATCCAACAGGCGCACCATTAATCATTCCAAGCTCTCCACTCATAGTAAAGTCAGCTAACATTTGTTCTGAGCTTGATAAAGTTGTATCGTCAGCTAACCATGAAGAAAACTGCTCTTCTGTCAAAGCTCCCCACATTCTATCTGGATTCCAACAGTTTGATCTTCCAAAGAAAACTTCATATCCACATGGATAATCTGCATCCCATGACTCATAAGCAGGCCCAAAATTATAAGCATAATATGAACCGTAACAAAGGCCATCAGCCCTAATTGAGTCTTCACAAGTTGTCCCAACTCCAGTTATATAATCATATATACCTGATGTTAATGTAGTTCTCTCAACCACAGTATTATATTCTGTAGCATTAACACCGGCTTGCCATTCAAAACCATTATCAAAGACGCCGCTAAAACCAATAAATAAATCTGTTGTGTCTTCAGAATAATCACTTCTTGATTCAAAAGCTTCACCCATTGCTGGAGTAAAGTATCTTAAAGAGTAAACAATTTGTTGACCGTTTTGAACCGGTACTAAGTCATTAGGTTGAACAGTGCTTAAAATTCCAACTGGGTCTAGGAATGAACCAACATTGATACCTCTTGATACATTGCTTCTTAAATAAGCGGTATCTTCATAGTAAAAAACTCTAGCATCCATTTGAACACCGTTATCAAAGTTGTGGGTGTATGTACCCATAACTGTTACATCTTCTCTTTCATTAACTATTGTTTGAGTATCTCCTCCATTAGCTCCTCTACCATACATACATGCATATCCTTGATATGAACCAGGGTAATTAGTAATACCATAAACTTCAGGCTTATCTCTACTAAAGTCTCTAAATACTCCACCTGAGAGTTCTTGAGAGTCACAAGCATAACCACCAAAATCTGAAGGTCTATATGTCGCTGTGTCAGCTCCGAATCCCGCCATTTGAACAGCAGCACCCCATCTTGGGTTCATATAAGTTGTTGCATAGTCTGGGCCATCGGTCCAGTCATCAAATTCTTCTCTATCACTTAAATACATTGGATCAACTTGTGTCAAGTCTACTCCCAATGTCCAGCTTGAATTTTCAGTAAATCCACCAGTTGAATAAGTTAAACTGCTAATCATGTCATTACCATGCTCAGTAACTGACACATTAGCCTCAAGTTCTGAGAAATCTTTACCAGTTGTTGTAATAATGTTTATAACACCGGTAACAGCATCAGAACCATAAATAGCTGATGAGCCTTGTGATACAACTTCGATTCTGTCTACTAGACCACGGGGAACTGTTCCAGTGTTTACGAAGTTTGAAGCATTATTATAAGGAAGTGGGTAGTCAGCAGTTCTTCTACCATTAATAAGATATAAAACTCTACCAGGACCTATTCTTCTTAGATCAATTTCATTAGCATTAGGGGTAAATGTATTTACATTCTGCTCATCTTGTCTATAAGCATTAGCTTGTGGTAGTGACTGAAGCGCTTCAGTAACACTTCTAAAACCAGATGCATCTATATCCTCTTTCGTAATGACAATAGTAGGCAATGCTCCAGCTACATCTGTTCTTTTAATTCTTGATCCTGTTACAACAACTTTTTGAAGAGTAACAACATCCTCATCTTCAGAAGGAGCTGCAGGCGCAGGTGCGTCTTCAGATGATTCATCGCCTGAAGATTCTGTCTCTACTGTCTCTTCTACAGCAACAGGTTCTTCTACGACCTCTTCACCTGGATTATCTGCGTAAACACCAACAGTGAAAAATAACGCAAAAAATAATGTTAAATGTAGCTTATGTTTCATAAATTTATCCCCATAAATAAAGCAATAAATAAACTTATTGCTAGAAAAACAATTTTATTCAGTAAATAGTAACTAAATGTTGATATAAATCAAGCAAAATATAATAAAACTATTTTTTAATATAGTTGATTATTTTAACTATATATCCAGTCTGTTTTATATGTTGTTTCAATATTTAATGATAATTTATGTTTCAAACATGCTTCTATGTAAAGCAAGCTTTACATTTCAACTTATTTAATTAAAATAATTTGTATATATATTATTTTATATTAGAATTTTAGATAATCTCTAACTAAGATCTATATATTCAATAAAGGAATCTAAAACATGTACAAAAAAATACTTATCTCTTTTTTATTTATTTCATCAGTTAACGTAGCTTCTGAAGATTATTATGAACTTCCAAACGAGGTATGGTCTTGTTGGGGAGATAGACCCTCTTTTGCAATTTCACCTAATGGTAAATATCTAGCAATACAAAGAGCTCCTAGAGAAGATGTCTGTGATATTGAACAAGACAAAGAAAAACAAGTTGAGGATGAGACCAGATATAGATCGCTTACTTTCATTGATTTAGAAACAATGCAATCAAAAGTTTTTAGTGATGGAATCGGTGAAAAAAGTATTTATGGTTTCCAGTGGGTATCTGATGATAGATTTATATATAGACCTGGACTAACAAATGCCAAAGGCAGAAACATGAATGCATTGGTAACTATTGCAGTAAATGTTGATGGCTCAAAAAGAAAAATTATTGGTCAACAAGAAATGAAAGGTGGTCAGGGTAGTTGGACTGACATGAGCGTTGTTGACAGATTAGATAGTGACCCAAAACATGTCATAGTTTCATCGAATGAAAGAAGAGCTTTTAGAAATGATTTTTATAAGATGAATATTTTTACAGGCAAGAAAAATCTTATGGCTATTGGTTTTGTACCTAAAAATGCAAAAGGTGACAGAGTATATGGAACCTATAGGGACCAAGAAGGATACCCTATTGCAACATTAGTTGATGAAAGTCTAGATAGAGTTATTTACACATACAATAAAGATTCAAAGGAATGGTCTGAACATATTAGGTTTACATGCCAACAGCCCTCATTCACCCCTATTGCTGCTACTGATAAAGGATGGCTGGTAACTGGTTCAAAGTTTTCACCAAATGGCGAATTAGTAGAATATAACGATACAAATGCCTTGTATCTATACGATCCAGAAACAAGAGAATTCAGTGAAAAACTATACCAAGATCCAAATTATGATGTTGCTGGTTTTACTGGTACCTGCAGAAATGCCTCTGGTAGTGCAGGAGTTGATTATGACACTAGAAAACTTTTGTATGTTACATATGAGGCCCAAGAACCAGTCAAGATTTATTTTGATGACGAAATAGCAGAGATCTACAACGGATTAGATGCGGTATTTCCAAACGAATGGGTTAGCGTTGTAACAAGAGATAAAGATAGAAACAAGATGGTCATAAGAGTTTCAAGCCCAACAAACCCAGGTGACTATTATTTCTATAACAGAGAACAATCTCAATTAATACCTTTGTATAACTATGCACCTTGGATAGATAGAAAAATAATGGCTGAGACAATACCTGTAAAATATACAGCTCGTGACGGTCTAGTTATACCTGCCTATTTAACTTTAACAAAGAAAAAAACTGATAAGAATTATATGATTGTTTTGCCACATGGTGGGCCAAACACAAAACAAAGAATTGGTTTTGATTGGTGGACACAGTTTTTTGCTAACAAAGGTTACAATGTTCTTAAAATGGATTTTAGGGGCTCTACAGGCCTAGGTACTAATCATTATGTCCTTGGTAATACTCAATGGGGTAAAACTATGCAGGACGATATTTCTGATGGTGTCTTATGGGCCATTGAAAATGGTTATGCTGACCAAGATAGAGTATGTATTGCGGGTGCAAGTTATGGCGGTTATGCAACTATGGCAGGTCTAACATTTACTCCAGACCTATACAGATGTGGTATTAATTCTGTTGGTGTTGTAAATCAAAAAATGTTGCTTGAAAACTACACTACTAAATCAAGTGTGTTTAATAGCTGGGAAGATGAAGCTAAACTTGAATGGGGTAATCTTTCAGAAGCAGAAGGAAAAAAATATGCTGAAGAAACATCGCCTAGCCTTCATGTTAAAAACATTAAAGCACCGGTATTAGTTCTTCAAGGAACAAATGACAACATTGTACCCCCTGAACATGCAAGAGAATTAATTAATAAGTTGAAGCAAGAAGGCAAAACTTACATGTCAATGTTTCAAGCGAAAGAGGGTCACTGTGTTAAATGTACAGGAGAGCTCGCAACTCTAGAATACTTTAATATTCAAGAAGAGTTCTTAGAAAAGTATTTAGAAAACTAATTAAAACGATTCATGGTTTGTTTGGGCTTTGCCTAAAATCAAACCATGAATATCTGCTGTTCCTTCATAAGTATTAACAGCCTCGAGATTCATACAGTGTCTAATTACATGATATTCATCTGAGATTCCATTACCCCCATGGATATCTCTTGCGCTTCTTGCAATATCTAAAGCTTTTTGACAATTATTTCTTTTAAGTAAAGAAATCATTTCAGGCTTCATTTTATTATCATCAATTAGCCTGCCGAGTCTTAAAACTGAATGTAACCCCAGAGTAATTTCAGTTTGCATATCAGCAAGTTTTTTTTGAACTAACTGCTTGGATGCTAAAGGCTTGCCAAACTGGACTCTTTCTAAAGCATAGTTAAGGCTAGATTCCCAGCAAAACTCTGCAGCACCCATTGCACCCCAAGCAATTCCATATCTGGCCATATTCAAACAAGAAAAAGGTCCTTTAAAACTTTGGACTTTGGGCAGCATTTTATTTTCTTCTACAAATACATTGTCTAAAAATATTTGACCTGTTACTGAGGCTCTTAATGAAAATTTACCTTCGAGTTTAGGAGTTGTAAGCCCCTTAGATTCTCTGTCAACTATAAAGCCTCTTAATATACCCTCTTCGTCTTTTGCCCAAATAATCAAAACATCGGCAATGGGTGAATTGGTTATCCAAGTTTTTGATCCGTTAAGAACATAACCTCCATCTGTTTCTTTTGCGTTAGTTTTCATTGAAGCTGGATCAGACCCTGCGTCTGGTTCTGTGAGGCCAAAACAACCAATCAAAGATCCTGAAGCCATTTTTGGTAAATAATATTCTTTTTGATCTTCAGACCCAAATTTATGAATAGCATGCATTGCTAGTGACGTTTGCACACTATAAGCTGAACGATAACTTGAGTCGACTCTTTCAATTTCGCGAGCTATAAGTCCGTATGAAACGTAATTAACTCCTGCACAGCCATAACCACTAATTGGTGCTCCCAAAAAACCAAGCTCTCCCATTTCATGATAAATATCCCTATCAAAAATCTCATTCCTATTTGCCTCTATTATTCGGGGCATTAACTGATTTTGACAAAAATCTTTAGCAGTTTGTTGTATGCTTAGCTCTTCTTCAGAAAGAAGATCATCTAAAAGCAAAATGTCTTGTGTGTTCATATTATTAAATACCTTCTACTCTAATAATACCAAATCTTGGAGAAGAGTACTTAAATGCATTCTCTTTAAGCACTCTAGTAACCAAATTAATCATCTGATTACTATTGCCACAAATTATTATAAGAGGTATTTCATTCTGATGCTGCAATACAAAATCTAAAACAATTAAATCAACATCAAAATGTCTTTCACCGTGAAGATCTAGATGGGTAATACCCCTTTCTTGAAAAACATTCATGCTCTATTATTACTTACTTGTAATTCAAATTAAAATATATGGCTAAACTTCATTTTTTTTATTCAACAATGAATGCGGGGAAATCAACCTCCTTGTTACAATCTAATCATAATTACAAAGAAAATGGCTTAGATACTATAATTTTTCTTCCAAATGAAACTAGCAAATTATCTAATGGCCAAATTGTCTCAAGAATTGGTTTAAAAGCAAAAGCAGTTGTTGCTGATAAAGAATTTAACTTTCTTAAGTATATTAAAGAAAATAAAACTAAAGACCTAAGCTGCATTCTTGTAGATGAAGCTCAATTTCTTTCTAAGGCACAAGTAAGGCAACTGGGTCAAGTGGCTGATAAACTTAATTATCCAGTAATGTGTTACGGAATAAGAACTGACTTTAGAGGTGAGTTATTTGAAGGTAGTGCAGAACTTTTAGCTCTTGCAGATAATTTAATTGAATTAAAAACTATATGTTCTTTATGCAACAGAAAGGCAACAATGGTAGTGAGAAAAGATGAAAATGGCAATATAGTAACTGAAGGCTCTAAGATTGTCGTTGGAGGCAATGATATCTATATGCCTGTATGCAGAAAACATTATCAAAAATTAACAAAATTAATATAAACATGGAATATAAGAACACTCAGTTTCTTCTAAGCAAAAGACCTGAAGGAATGCCAAGCGATGATTGTTGGGAATTAAATCAAGAAACAATTACCAGCATAGATAAAAATGAAATTTTGATTGAAGTAAAGTATCTCTCTATTGATCCTTACATGAGAGGAAGAATGAATGAAGGAGTATCTTATGCAACTCCGGCTAAATTAGGTCAACCAATGACAGGAGAAACTGTTGGTGTTGTAATTGAAAGTCGCTCAGATTTATACAATGTTGGAGATAAGGTTTGTGCACATAAAGGCTGGCAAACATATATTAAAGCTAAAGATACAGATTTAGCTTTAATCAAAGTTCCAAATGAGTCTCTTCCGTTGTCTTTGTACTTAGGAACTCTTGGAATGCCGGGGAGAACAGCCTATTTTGGATTAAATCGAGTTGCTAAACCAAAAAAAGGTGAGACACTAGTTGTTTCAGCTGCATCAGGAGCAGTTGGCTCAGTTGTTGGTCAACTTGGTAAGATTTATGGATGTAAAGTAGTAGGTATCGCAGGGGGACCCGAAAAGTGTTTCTATGTAAAGAATGTTCTTAATTTTGACGATTGTATAGATTACAAGGCAGGTAACTTAGAGGATGACCTTAAAAATATATGTAAAAATGGAATTGATATTTATTTTGAGAATGTTGGTGGAGCAGTAACTAGGGCAATTGCTCCTTTGTTAAATAAAGGCGCTAGAGTCCCTGTTTGTGGTTTTATATCTCAGTACAATGAAAAAGACATGTTGTCAGCAGAAACACCTTTTCACGTTTTTGGTGCTCTAAATCCAAAACCAAACCATAGATTTTTTGTTGTTCATGAGTGGATTGATGAGTTTGAGAAAGCAACTAAAGAATTATCTTCTATGGTATTAAATAAAAAAATTCTTTATAGAGAAACCATTACAAAAGGATTTGAAAATGCACCACAAGCTCTAAGAGACGTATTAACAGGTAAAAACTTTGGTAAACAAGTTATAGAAATCTAAATATTTATTTCACCTTTTAAATACTCGATAGCATTCCCACCTATTAAAACTCTATCGTTCTTATCCTCACAATAAAGAATGCCCCCTCTTTCTGAAAGTTGCTCAGCATGCATTGAAGTTTTGCCTAATTTATTAGACCAGTACGGTATTAAGGTCGTATGAGCCGAACCCGTAACAGGATCCTCATTTACTCCGGCAGATGGTGCAAAAAATCTAGATACAAAATCACTTTTTTTGCCTTCTGCTGAAACTATGAGACCTCTTGCATTTATTTTGTTAAGAAGTTCAAAGTTAATATCAAGGTTTCTAACTGAATCTTCAGTTTCTACTATTACCAATACATCATCCCTTCCCCTATATAATTCTATTGGGTTGATGTTAATTATTTCTTCTATCAATGAAAATTCGTTGTATTGTGATAAAGAGTCTTTGGGAAAATCTAGAACTAATAAGTTGTTTTTTTTTGTAACTTTTAGAATACCATTTTTTAGAGATTGAACCTCAAACATAGAACTTTCAGGTTTGATGTATTTGAAGAATATGTAAGCTGAAGCAAGAGTAGCGTGGCCACACAAATCTATTTCACATAAAGGTGCAAACCATCTAATATGGAAAATACCATTTTCTTCTCTTATAAAAGCTGTTTCAGAAAGATTATTTTCAGCAGCAATTTTTTGCATTAACTGCTCGTCTTTAATTTGAGAAAATATTACAGCAGCTGGATTTCCTGAAAAGAGCTTATCAGTAAAAGCATCTACATAGTATATTGAAGTGCTCATAAACTATACCAGCAATGCTTCTTTTACCCCCTCATGAACAACTTGAGAGTTTTTAATATTTAAGCCATTCTGTAAATGTTGATTTTCGTTTAATGCTTTTTCAACACCTTTGTTTGCTAATTCTAATATATAAGGCAAAGTGGCTTTATTTAATGCCTCAGTTGCTGTTAAAGGAACTGCTCCTGGCATATTAGTGACACAGTAATGAATGATACCGTCTTGTTCATAAGTTGGATTATCATGCGTAGTTGGTTTGCTTGATTCGAAACACCCACCTTGATCAATTGAAATATCAACAATTACAGCACCAGGTTTCATTTTTTTTAACATAGAGTTTTTAACAACTTTTGGAGCCTGTTTGCCAATTACATAAACAGCACCAATAACTAAGTCAGATTTCTTTATTGATTCTTCAATTGAAGAGTCAGTTGATAAAATATACTCAACATCTGTCTCACCATATATTGTTCGCAGTTCATCTAATCTCTTTTGTGAAAGATCAATAATTTTTACATGAGCTTTGTTATCTATTGCTTTCTCAATAGCCATAGTTCCAGCGACTCCCGCTCCGATTACCGTAACTACTCTCCGCTCAACATCACTCATAGCTCCTATTAAGGTGCCCATACCTCTGTTAGGTTTTAGCAAATGATAAGAACCGACAACAATACTTAATTGTCCTGCAATTGAGCTCATAGGAGATAGTAGCGGCATAGAGCCATCATCAGCTGTCACAGTTTCTAGAGCAATACCTGTAACTCCTGTTCTAGCTAAATCTAGACCTGTTTTTGGATCTCCTGCTAGGTGTAAATATGCAAATACTGT
>CENP01239187.1_pt1 | contig 24253 bp, 21 predicted proteins | sample 361281 | NCBI WGS metagenome assembly CENP01 (sample SAMEA2591122, study PRJEB7988) | marine metagenome | biome: marine biome (ENVO:00000447); feature: deep chlorophyll maximum layer (ENVO:xxxxxxxx); material: saline water (ENVO:00002010), including plankton (ENVO:xxxxxxxx) | depth 70 m | reverse complement strand
AATTAAAAGTATTATTAATTATTATAATTATAATTTTAATTATTAAGATAAAATAAATACGTTTAACGTAAGTAAATATAACAAGGGAAAAAAGGAGAAATTTTTTTAATAAAAAGACCTAATATAATTTTTTTTATAGTAATTAAAAATCTAAAATACGGGTCTTTAACGGCTCCCAATCTAAATCTCCAAACGTACCTGAACTCATCATTACTAAAATGAGATTTTTATAATCTTTTTGGAGTAAATAATTGAATAAAATATCCTTTTGACAAAAAACCTTTATCGATGGTTTCCTAAATGCCTGCATAATTAATTCAGGAGAAATAGATTCTTGTTTTTTTATTTTTAAAGCCATCGGGTCAAAGAAAACTAAAGCTTCATCAACTACATCTAAAGTATTTGCATACTGAGTAATAAACTCTGGATCTAAACTACTGTATGTATGTAACTCTAGACAAACCATAATTTTATGATTTGAAAATTGTTTTTTAACAGCTGATGTAGTTGCCTTAACCTTACTTGGTGAATGAGCAAAATCTTTAAAAAGAATAGCCGTTTTACTTTTTACTAAACATTCTAACCGCTTTGAAGCGCCAATGAAAGTTGGAATAGCTTCATAAAATCCTGATTCGTCCACACCCATTAATTGTGTAACCCATTGTGCACCAGCTAGATTTAATAAATTGTGTTTTCCAAATACTTTAAGAGGTAAATTACCTTCAACTGTTTCAAGATATGTAATACCATTATCTATATAATGGTTTGGAGCTTTATAAGGGATTTTTTTTATAGTGTGCGGATGCGCTTCAACTAGTTGTTTTAATACTTTATCTTCAGAATTATAAATTAACACCCCTCCAGCTTGAATAGAGTCAATAAAAGACTTGAATTGTTTAATATAACTTTTAAATGTTGGAAAAACATTTACATGGTCCCAAGCAATTCCACTTATTAAAGCAATTTCAGGATTATACCACAAAAACTTCGGTCTCAAATCAATAGGTGATGATAAATATTCATCACCTTCAAGTAAGATAAAATCGTTCTCCTCTGTAATTGAAAGTGTCTCAGTTATATTTTTAATTTGAGCTCCAACCATAAAATCAATTTGAGTCTCATGATAATTTAATACGTGTAAAATCATTGAAGTTATAGTAGTTTTTCCATGGCTTCCTGCTATAACAACTCGAGATTTATCCTTTGATTGAGATGCCAAAAATTCTGGATATGATTGGATTTTTAATCCATTTTCTTTTGCTAGAAGCAATTCTGGATTATCTTTTTTGGCATGCATCCCTAATATAATTATATCGACTTCAGAATTGATTTTTTCAGGAAACCACCCCAAATCTTTTGGAAGTAGTCCTGAGGCTTCTAAGTTGCTTCTAGAAGGTTCAAAAATGGCGTCATCACTTCCTGTTACTCTATGGCCTAAATTGTGCATTGCAATTGCAAGACTGTGCATAACACTGCCACCAATCGCAATAAAATGTAATCGCATCATAATTTCAACTCTTTGAGTAAAGGTTTTAAATCAGGAGATCTATTTAAATATAATCTAGCTTTTTCAATAAAATAATCCATTTGTTTTATATTTTTTGATTTTTTAGCTAAACGTGCACTTTGGTAGTAAACCCAACCTTTGGGTACTGTATCTTTATCTTGATGTGTCTCGGCGAAATACTTCAAAGCACACAAGCCCCAGATAGTATTTAAATCAAAATCTGCTGCAATTCTTCCCAAATCATAAGCAAGATCTCTTCTAATATCATTAATAAAATCCACAGAACAAGGTGAATAATTTTGATCTATAAAATCAAATAACTTTTTGTAAACTTTTTTTGCATGATATAAATCTTTTCCGATTTCATACATTGAGCCCTCTGCTAAAAGGCCTTCTATTAGATTTAAAGATTTTATTTTATTTATAATTTCTTTTGCTTTATAAATACTACCACCTAAAAGCACAGGTAAAGCTAACAAAACATCTACTTGTGCTCTTAGATATTTTAAATTTAACGGCTCCAGGCTAAGCGCTTGTTCAAAGGCAGGTTTCATTATATTTATGTATTTGATAGAAGAAAACATAGGTAACTCTAATGCTCGAAAACCTGCCGCTCCACCTAAAAGGAAATATCGTTTAGCAGTAGGTTTTAAATCAATTGCTTTTTTAGAATAATTAATTGCCGTTTCCCAATCTTTATATGCAAAAGAAAAGTTGGCCAATGAGTCTAGAGTTTTAATCTCCTTGGTCTCTTCATAAATTTGAACTATAGAATCTATTTTATTTCGGTAGAAAATATGAGAATCTAATGGGAAAGAAGCAATAGGTGTTTTATCTTGACCGTAAATTATAATACTCCCCAACAGAAGTATATCAATCATTAATTTTCTAAACATTTTTTTATGTTAAAAGTTCCCAAAGAGCATCTTTAAGTTCTGTTAAATTGTAGTTAGTTAAACTAGAAATTATTAAATAAGGAACAGTAAAATTTGAGTTCATCTCAATTAAATATTCTTTTTTAAGCTCCTCGTCTAATAAATCACCTTTAGAAAGAATAACCATATATTTTTTATCTAATAAGTCTGAATTATATTTTTTAAGCTCCTTGAAAAGGATTTCGAACTCTGATCTTACATCTTTAGTGTCCGAAGGAATTACAAAAAGCAAAATTGAATTTCGCTCGATATGTCGAAGAAAATAATATCCTAAACCTTTTCCTTCAGCTGCACCTTCAATGATTCCAGGAATATCGGCCATTATAAAGGACTGATAATCTCTATAATTTATAATTCCTAAATTGGGTTTAAGAGTAGTAAATTCATAATCTGCAATTTTTGGCTTTGCAGAAGTCAATGCGGCTAGAAGTGTAGATTTTCCTGCATTTGGAAATCCTACCAAGCCGACGTCAGCTAAAACTTTTAATTCCAATGTAATTTGAATTGAAGAACCCTCAATTCCTGGTTGAGCATATCGAGGAGTTTGTCTTGTAGAAGATTTAAAATGCCAATTCCCTTTACCTCCAAGTCCACCCTCGAGTATTATCTCTTGCTGGTTCTCTTCGGTAATTTCAAAAATAATCTTATTGGTTTTAGTATTACGAACTAGAGTGCCTAACGGTACTTCTATTAATACATCTTCTCCTTGGTTTCCACTACTTCGATTTTTACTTCCATCGCCTCCGTGTCCAGCGTAAAAATTCTTTTTAAACTTAAAGTTGTGTAGGGTCCAAAGTTGCTTATTAGCTTTAATTATTACATGTCCACCTCTACCTCCATCCCCTCCATCAGGACCACCTTTGGTTATAAATTTCTCACGATGTAAATGAATGGAACCTTTCCCTCCGTTTCCTGAACTTACAAAAAGCTTCACATAATCAACAAAATTACCTTCAGTCATATTTGTTTATAAAGCATCTATAAGTTTTGATAATCGTTTTTTAATATCATTAATAGTTCCAATACCGTTGACGCTGTAAAATTTATTTTGATTCTGATAATAGTTTTTCAAGGGGGCTGTTTTTTTATTATACTCATTAAAACGATTCCAAATTTTTTCTTCATCTTGATCATCTGTTCTACCACTTGATTTACCACGCTCTTTAAGGCGTTTTACAAGAATATTATTATCAGCCTCTAAAGCAATTGTAGCAATAATTTTCATCTCTCTTCCAGTTAAAAAAACATCCAATGCTTTCGCTTGAGATTCTGTTCTTGGAAATCCATCAAAAATAAAACCTTTGGCTTGAGAATTATCATCAACCTCAGCCTCAAGCATATCAATAGTGACTTGATCTGGGACTAAATCACCCTTGTCGATGAAGGATTTTGCGAGAACTCCAAGATCAGTTTTATTTTTAATATTATCGCGAAATATATCTCCAGTCGAAATATGAACTAAATTATATTTAATTTTTAAAAATTCAGCTTGAGTTCCTTTTCCTGCTCCTGGCTTTCCGAATAAAACAAGATTAATCATTATTAAAATTTTGGTTTAAAGGTACCTATTTTAAGTGGCTTTTTTCCTTTCCAAAAAACTTATACGTATTTTTGTCAAAAGAATATGATGAGATTTTTTTCTAGCAAACAGACAATTGGAATACTTGGAGGTGGTCAACTAGGTAAAATGCTCCTTAGCACAACTCGACAGTGGGATATTAAGACTAATGTGATGGATCCTAGCGCAGAATCTCCATGTAAAGTTGCATGTAATCACTTTGTTCAAGGAGACCTTATGGATTATGATGCAGTGATGAGTTTTGGAAAAGATGTTGATATTTTGACTATTGAAATTGAAAATGTTAATTCTGATGCTTTAAAAGATCTTGAAAAACAGGGAGTAAAAGTATATCCGCAGCCCTGTTCTTTGAAAATTATTCAAAATAAATGTCGCCAAAAAGAATTTTATATTGAAAATGATATTCCAACTGCTTCCTTTGAGATTTTTGAATCAAAGGAAGATTTAAAAGACGCTGTTGCTCGCGGATTTATTTCCTTTCCCTTTGTTTGGAAATCTGAATCTATGGGTTACGATGGTTATGGAGTCAAAATTATCAGATCAAACCAAGATTTAGAAAATGTCAATAAAGGTGCATGCATGGCTGAAGATTTGGTTAATATTGACAAAGAATTAGGAATTATTATTTGCAGGAGTCCCAAAGGAGAGACCCTGAGTTACCCTTGTGTAGAAATGGAATTTCATCCTGAAGCAAATCAGGTTGAATACGTTTTGAGTCCAGCTCGAATATCAAAAGCAGAAGCAAAAAAAGCAAAAGATCTAGCTTTTAAAGTATCAAAAGCTTTTAAGCATGTTGGCTTATTAGCTGTAGAGTTATTTTTAACAAAAGAGGGCGAAATTTGGGTTAATGAAGTTGCTCCTAGGCCACATAATAGTGGACACTATAGCATTGAGGCAGCTTACACCTCTCAATTTGAACAACATATTAGAGCAATATTGGATCTTCCATTGGGGAATACTGGAAATAAGGTTGCAGGCGTAATGGTAAATCTTGTTGGAAAAGAAGGTTTTTTTGGACCTGTATATTATAAAAATATTGAACATATTCTAGCAATTGAAGGGGTTAAACCTCATATTTATGGAAAAAAAGAAACTCGCCCCTTTCGAAAAATGGGACACGTTACTATCGTGAATAAAGATCTAAATGTAGCTCGTAAAATCGCAGAACAAGTGAAAGAAACTATAGAAGTAATATCAAAATAATATGGCACAAGTAGGAATAATTATGGGAAGTCAATCGGACCTTCCAATAATGAAAGAAGCAATTAAAATTTTAAAAGCCTTAGGGGTAAAATCAGAGGTAGATATAGTATCTGCTCATCGTACACCAGAAAAAATGACATCTTATGGAACTAAAGCGCACATGCGCGGTATAAAAGTTATCATTGCTGGGGCTGGAGGAGCAGCCCATCTACCTGGAATGATAGCTTCATTGAGTCCTCTACCTGTAATTGGAGTACCTGTAAGATCGAGTAATTCAATTGATGGTTGGGATTCTATCCTCTCTATCTTACAAATGCCAGTTGGGGTTCCAGTTGCAACAGTTGCACTAAACGGTGGTAAAAATGCCGGAATACTTGCAGCTCAGATTTTGGGTATTCAAGATGAAAAAATTTTAGAAAAGATTATAGATTATAAAAATAGTCTTAAAGAAAAAGTAATTAAAAGCAGTGAAAAAATAAAAAAATAAAATTTTGACCAACCCACTATTAACCAAATTTCAAACTACTTTTGAAGAAGTTCCATTTTCAAAAATTAAAACGCATCACTATATCCCATCAATCAAAAAAACTATTAAAATTGCATTGGATGAGATCAAAGTTGTAATTAATCAAAAAGATAAACCTAGCTTCAAAAATACTTTAGAGGCTATTGAAAAATGTGGCAATCTAATTGGACGAAATACATCTATACTTTTTAATCTAAACAGCGCTGAAACTAGTGAAGAACTTCAATTAGTAGCTCAAAATGCTGCACCTTTACTTACTAAATTTCAAAATGATATACGCTTAAATGAAGATTTATTCAAACGCATTCGATTTGTCTATGAAAATGAGGATCGAAGTAAATTAAATGAAGAACAATTAACACTTTTAGAAAAAGAGTTTAAAAGTTTTGTCAGAAATGGTGCATTGCTTAATAATACTTCAAAAGAAAAACTTCGTAAAATTGATTCAAGGCTTGCTAAATTAAGTTTAACTTTTGGGGAAAATATTTTAGCTGACACCCAGGCTTTTCAACTTCATATAGAGGACGAAAAACATTTAAAAGGAATACCTACTTCTGCAATTGAAATGGCAAAAATAATTGCCAATGAAAATGGAAAAAAAGGGTGGATTTTTACTTTAGATTATCCAAGCTATGTTCCTTTTATGACCTATGCTGAGGATCGAAAATTAAGAAAAGAAATGAGTCTTGCTTTTGGTAAACGAGGGTTTCAGGAAAACAAAAATAATAACTCTTCAATTATCTTGGAAATTACTAAACTACGGCACAAAAGAGCAAAACTTTTGGGCTATGGTTCTCATGGAGATTTTATTTTGGAAGAACGAATGGCAAAATCAGCAAAGAATGTCCGAAACTTTTTAAATGATCTAAGCAAAAAAGCCAAACCTGTTGCTCAAAAAGAGTGGACTACTATGGAAATTTTTGCTAAAAAAAATTTAAAAATTACAAACATAGAAAAATGGGACTCTGCTTTTATTTCTGAAAAATTAAAACAAAATCAACTCCAATTAAATGAACAAGAACTCAAGCCTTATTTTCAATTAGACCTTGTTTTAAGTGGATTATTTAAAATAGTAAAAAAACTTTATGATCTAGAGTTTAAAAGAAATGCTATGTTAGATAGATACCATAAAGAGGTTGAAGTTTTTGAGGTTTACAGAAAAGAAAACTTTTATGCATTATTGTATGCTGATTTTTTTCCAAGACCTGGTAAAAGAAATGGTGCTTGGATGACGAGTTATCGCCCTCAAAAAAAAGGTCAAAGACCACATATTTCTATTGTATGTAATTTTTCAAGACCTACTGAAACTGAACCTTCTTTATTGACTTTTCAAGAGGTGACAACTTTATTTCATGAATTTGGTCATGCTCTCCACGGAATTCTTGCAGATACAAATTTCAGTGCTCTAAGCGGTACAAGTGTGTATTGGGATTTTGTTGAACTACCTAGTCAAATTATGGAAAACTGGTGCTACCAGGAAGAATCCTTAGATCTTTTTGCAAAACACTATCAAACCAAAGATTCCCTTCCAAAAAATTTTATTAAAAAGATTAAAAAAACAGCTCATTTTCAACAGGGATTACAAACAATGAGACAACTTAGTTTTGCATATCTAGATCTATCCTACCATGATTCTAGTGCTTCTAGAATAAAAGATGTAAAAGCACATGAAAAGGCTCAAATTAGTCATCTACAATTCACCCAAGAAAGTGAAGAAAATTGTATGAGTACATCTTTTTCTCATATTTTTCAAGGTGGTTATGCTGCAGGATATTATAGTTATAAGTGGGCAGAAGTATTGGATGCAGATGCTTTTGAACTCTTTCAAAAAAATGGAATTTTTGACCGAGATACGGCAAAAAAATTTTTAGAAAATATTCTTTCAAAAGGAGGAACTGAACACCCCATGATCTTGTATAAAAGGTTTAGAGGAAAAGAGCCTGATCCATCTGCTCTAATAAGAAGATTAGGCTTGGTCTGATTATAGAATAATAAAAAAATTACCATTCGCTGTAGCCCCCCTTTAGGTCATAAATCTTTTTAAAACCTAATGATTGAAATATCTTCGATGCCTTGGCGCTTCTGCCGCCTGCAGAACAATATATTAATACTGGCTTATTTTTATCCAATTTTGAAATTTTTTGTTTAAAATCTAACGTCTTAAAGTCTATATTTTTTGCATTACTAATATAACCTTCATTAAATTCTTCTTGAGTACGAACATCGATAAGTTGAACATCTTTACTAATCATAACTCGAAATTGGTTTTTTTCTATCAATTCAATAGGATTTTGTTGTTTAGCACAAGAAATTATTAAAAATAATGTTACAAGTTTTTTCATTTTATTAATTTCAATTTTAATTATAAAATTAAATATAAAAATCCGGCCCAAAAAATAGGAATAGCTTCTACCCAAAAGCTACTATAATATTTTGGATTATTTGGATGAGATTTTTTTAATAAATAAGCAAGAAACGAAAAACTTACAAATTCACTTATAGTCATAGGTGATTTTAACCCAAAAGAGATTACACTAAAAATAAAGTTTAAAAATAAAAGGATATATCCCAAAGTCTTTACTCTTGAAATTCCTAACTGCTGAGGTGGAGTATTTAGATTTCTTGAGTCAGAACTCAAGTCTCTAATATCAAAAGGTAAAATTGCTACGAATACATAAATACCTTGGATTATTGATAGCTGTAAGAATAATTTTTTTTCGAATACTGAATTTGATACTAAAGGGACTCCGACCGTAAGTAAGATCCAAGTTGCCACAACCAAATAAACTTTCCATCCCTTAACATTTCTGAGATTACTGAAATTATTATTAATTGGTAAAGTATAAAACAAAACTAAAGCTCCACCTATGATTAAAATTATTTTTGTTAGTAAAGAAAAGTTAATAAATAGGTAAAGACTAATTAATAAACATACAAGGGACAATACAAAAATAGGATTGTAAAAATTTTCATTTTTCTTCTCCATGACTACAGGAAAAAACTTGACAAAATTATATGCAAATAAAGCACAACAAAAAATAAATATTAACAAATTTGCTGTGGGCTCACAGTGTGCCACTCTGAGAGATATTAAAGCTAACGAGACTACTGAAAAAGCAACATGAATACTGGATTTTATATAAAAACTAAAAAGTTTTAAAATTACTTTTTTCATACGTAAATATCGAAAGTTTCTAAAAATGACTTAAATTTTTTATAAGTTATTTTTAATTCCAAAAAAGTAGGTGAAAAAAATCAAAAGGAAAGTGTAATTTTGATCAATAAAAATTTTGATTATGAGAACCGATATGTTTTTAGAAAGACATCTAGGACCAAATGCAGAGGAAATCAAAAAAATGTTGGAAAAAATTGGAGTTTCATCCTTATCGGATTTACTCCAGCAAACTATTCCTCAATCTATTCGCTTAAAAAAACCTCTTGATCTTCCAATAGGGATTAGTGAATATGAATTCTCTAAACATATTAATTTACTTGGGGAAAAAAATAAAATATTCGATACTTTTATTGGGTTAGGCTATCATCAATCGATTACCCCGGCTGCTATTCAAAGGAACATATTAGAAAACCCTGGATGGTATACTGCTTATACTCCATATCAAGCAGAAATTGCTCAAGGAAGACTAGAAGCTTTATTTAATTATCAAACAATGATTTGTGATTTAACAGGTATGGAACTTGCTAATGCTTCTCTCTTAGATGAAAGCACTTCTGCTGCAGAAGCAATGACTATGCTTTTTGGTGTTATGACTAAAGAACAAAAAAACAACAATGCATACCAATTTTTTGTAGATGAAAATATTTTACCCCAAACACTTTCACTACTTCAAACAAGAGCAAACCCTCTAGGCATTGATATTGTCAGTGGAAACCCTAATATTTTTGAATATAAATCTACTTTTTTTGGTGCTATTTTTCAGTATCCAGGTAAAAAAGGAGAAATTCCAGATTTAAAGGTCTGGATTGAAAATGCAAAAAGTTCTGGTTTATCTACTGTCGTAGCAGCAGATATTATGAGTTTGATTCTTCTTGAAAGCCCAGGTAAATTTGGAGTAGATGTGGTTGTAGGGACAACCCAAAGATTTGGAATTCCATTAGGATATGGAGGACCTCACGCTGCATTCTTCGCTACTCGCGAACACTACAAAAGAAATATTCCTGGTCGAATTATAGGTCAAACTCGTGATTTAAATAAAAAACCTGCGCTAAGAATGGCTTTGCAAACAAGAGAACAACATATTAAAAGAGATCGTGCTACCTCAAATATTTGCACAGCTCAAGTTTTACTTGCAGTAATGGCTGGAATGTATGCTGTTTATCATGGGCCAAAAGGACTTAAGTATATTGCTGAAAATATTCATAAAAAAACATATGATCTCAGTAAAAGGATTGAATCACTTGGATTTATTCAAAAAAATAAAAATTTTTTTGACACCATTCAAATTAATATTCACTCTCCTTCAATAAAAGCTATTGCAGAAGAAAAAAATATTAACTTTTATTATCCAGATAAAAATACTGTATGTATCTCAATAAATGAAACTACGTCAAAAGAAGATATTGAGAAAATTACTGTTGTATTTGAATCTCAATCAAAAAACTCTTATAAAAAAGTTGCTCCAATAGTCGACAATAAACTTCCGGAAAAACTTCTGAGAAAGAGTTCTTTTTTAAAACACAGTGTTTTTAACTCATATCATTCTGAAACTTCACTAATGAGATACATTAAATCGTTGGAAAGAAAAGATTTAGCGTTGAATCACTCAATGATTTCTCTCGGATCATGTACAATGAAGTTAAACGCTGCTGCACAAATGCTTCCTTTGAGTGATCCAAATTGGGGAAACCTACACCCCTTTGTTCCTAAACAGCAAGTAGCAGGTTATCAAACTATGCTTACAGAACTTACAAAACAACTAAACACAATAACTGGTTTTGCTGCCACATCTCTTCAGCCAAATTCAGGAGCTCAAGGAGAATATGCTGGACTCATGGTGATTCGAGCTTATCATAAAGATAATAATCAATCCAAGCGTAACATTTGTTTGATCCCAGCTTCTGCTCATGGAACTAACCCAGCATCGGCTGTAATGGCAGGTATGAAAGTTGTTGTGACTGGAACTGATTTTAAGGGAAATATTGATTGGGATGATATTAACAAAAAAGCATTAGATCATAGAGAAAATTTAGCTGCACTGATGATAACTTATCCAAGTACCCACGGAGTATTTGAAACTAAAATCAAAGAAATCACCCAACTAATTCATGATTGTGGCGGACAAGTTTATATGGATGGGGCAAATATGAATGCTCAAGTTGGTTTAACAAGTCCTGCAGCAATTGGTGCAGATGTTTGTCACTTAAATTTACATAAAACCTTTGCTATTCCGCATGGAGGAGGTGGACCAGGTGTAGGGCCAATTTGCGTAGCAGCTCACTTAGCCCCTTTTTTACCTAAAAATTCAATAATAGAAACAGGAGGTTTAAAAGGTATAACTTCCATTTCAGGTGCTCCATTTGGTTCTGCTTTAGCATGCATAATTTCTTACGGATATATTAAAATGTTAGGAGGTTTTGGCTTACAAAAGGCAACCGAAATAGCAATTTTAAATGCAAATTACATTCAAAAAAGACTCGAAGGTGCTTTTGATATTCTTTATACTGGAGAGAATGGAAGAGCAGCACATGAACTTATAATTGACTGTAGGGTATTCAAAAAGTATGGTATCGAAGTCGTAGATATTGCAAAACGTCTAATGGATTATGGTTTCCATGCTCCTACAGTTTCTTTTCCAGTTGCAGGAACTATGATGATTGAACCAACAGAAAGCGAAAATATTAATGAAATGGATCGTTTTTGTGATGCAATGATTTCTATACGGATGGAAATTGCTTCTGAAAATGAGAGTGACCATGCTTTATTAAAAAATTCTCCTCATACATTAGAAATGATTACAGCTGACCATTGGGACTTCCCATACTCAAGACAAAAGGCAGCATTCCCTTTAGAATTTGTAGCTGAAAATAAATTTTGGCCAACTGTAAGAAGAGTAGATGAAGCCTATGGAGATCGTAATTTAGTTTGTAGCTGTAATCCCATTGAATCTTATATAGAAATTTGATTTTCATTTAGTTATGTAATAAATATTACTTTTGAATTCTATTTTTTTCTACTTTAGGTTTCGTATCGATTTTTGTAATATCAAAATGCGGGTTTAATATTAAAGTAATTTTAATGGAACATTATGAACATTAGAATTACAGGTACTGGAAGTATTATTCCAAAAAAAACGAAACTAAATTCAGTTTTTTCAAATCATTTATTTTACGATAAAAATGGTGTGGTTATTGATAATTCAAATGAAATCATAATAGAAAAATTCAAAGCTATAACAGGTATACAAAAACGTCGCTATATAAAAGATAACGAAACTGTAGCAGATATAGCAATTGAAGCTGCGAAAAAAACAATTAAAGATTCTAAAGTAGATAAGGAAACTATCGACTATATTATAACAGCTCACAATGTAGGTGACATTACTTTGGAGTCAAATCAAGTAAATACACTTCCGTCTTTGGCTTCTAAAATAAAGGCCGGTTTAAAGATACAAAGCCCTGATTGTGTTGCTTATGATATTTTATTTGGATGTCCAGGATGGATAGAAGGTGTAATTCAAGCAACTGCATTTATAAAAGCAGGCATGGCAAAAAGATGTCTAGTGATTGGAGCAGACACATTATCACGTGTATTAGACCATAGCGATCGAGACTCTATGATATATGCTGATGGCGCAGGAGCATCTTTGATTGAGGCGTCATTAGAAAAAGGGGGTATTTTATCACACAAAACTGTAACATATACAGCAGAGGGAGAAGCTGATTTTATTTTTTACGGTCCTGCTAATAACTCAGGAAGAGGTACTAAATATATAAAAATGCTTGGTCGTAAAGTTTATGAATTTGCTTTGAACAAAGTCCCACTAGCTTTACAAACTTGCTTGGAAGACTCTGGAGAAGACATTAAGAATGTTAAAAAAATATTTATCCACCAAGCTAACCTAAAAATGGATGATGCTATTATAAAACGTTTTTTTAGGCTTTATAAAAGACCCATGCCTGAAAATGTTTTACCCATGAACATTCAAGAATTTGGGAATAGTTCTGTAGCTACTGTTCCCACATTATTTGATTTAGTTCTAAAGGAAAATTACGGTGGTCACAGACTTAAAAAAGGAGATCTAATTCTTTTTGCTTCAGTTGGAGCTGGAATGAATATCAATGCAATTGCCTATAGAATTTAATAATTAACTAAAAATTCTGTCTCCAAAAGTAAAGTTATTATTACCTAAAATAGCTACCTTTGAAAGGGTATGAAATTTCTTTCTAACATAGGAAAATACTTTTTAATGCTCCAAAGTGTTTTTGGAAAATTCACGAAGTGGAATATCCTTAAGCAACTAATTTTAAGAGATATTGATGTCTTAATCATTGGATCTCTAGGGATAGTGTCCTTTATTTCTTTTTTTGTTGGTGGAGTAGTTTCAATTCAAACTGCATTAAATCTTGAAAATCCTTTACTTCCTAAAAATCTTATTGGTTTTGCAACACGTCAATCTGTAGTTTTAGAATTTGCACCAACTTTTATTTCAATAATTATGGCTGGAAAAGTTGGTTCTTACATAACTTCCAGTATAGGTACAATGAGAGTGACTGAACAAATTGATGCTTTAGAAGTTATGGGAATTAATACTTATAACTATTTAATTTTCCCAAAAATCATTGCCCTTTCATTATATCCACTAGTAATATGCGCTTCAATGTTCCTAGGTATTTTTGGAGGCTACATTGGATGTGTTTATGGTGGATTCTCATCTAGTGGTGAGTTTATTGAAGGTATTCAAATGGATTTAATTCCTTTTCACGTTACGTATGCCTTTATAAAAACTGGATTTTTCTCTTTTGTACTAGCTACAATTCCTTCATTTCATGGATATTTCATGACTGGTGGAGCTTTAGAAGTGGGAAAAGCAAGCACAGTTTCCTTCGTTTGGACTAGTGTTGTTATTATCTTGCTAAATTATCTTATCACCCAACTATTGCTAACATAGATGATAAATGTAAAAAACATAAGTAAGGCTTTTGACGGTACTACCGTACTTAATGAAATATCAACAGTTTTTGATAAAGGAAAAACTAACCTAATTATTGGCCAAAGTGGATCGGGAAAAACAGTTTTTATGAAATGTCTTCTTGGTCTAATAGAGACTGATTCAGGTCATATTGAATTTGAAAATAAAGCTTTTACTACAATGAGCACAAAAGAACGTTCTGTTCTTCGACAAGAAGTTGGGATGGTCTTTCAGGGTAGTGCACTCTTTGACTCTATGACAGTGGAAGAAAATATAATGTTCCCTATGCAGATGTTTACTAATAAAGAAGATAATGAAGTTCGTGATCGCGCAAACAAAGTAATTAATAGAGTAAATCTTATTAATGCTAATGAAAAATTTCCAGATGAAATTTCAGGCGGAATGAAAAAACGTGTAGCTATTGCTCGTGCTATTGTTATGAATCCCAAATACTTATTTTGTGATGAACCCAACTCAGGATTAGATCCAAAAACAGCTATTTTGATTGATAACTTAATACAAGAAATCACCAAAGAATACAATATTACTACAGTCATTAACACACATGATATGAATTCTGTTATGGAAATTGGTGAGAAAATTGTATTTCTACAAAATGGAGATAAAGCTTGGGAAGGTACTAAAGAAGATATTTTCAATACAGATAATGGATCCGTTTCTAATTTTGTTTATTCATCAGATCTCTTTAAAAAAGTTAGAGAAATGTATCTTAAAACTTAAGAATTAAGAGGTTTTACCTCTGAATTTGGACTAAAAATATAAACTTTGCCTGTCGCTTTTTCTATACATTCAAAAAGTTTTCTGCGTTGTTTTATTTTAACAAAAACTCTACCATTTTCTAAAATAAATTCTTTACCATTTTTTATCTCCATTATCAATATATTTTTTGACGGGGGGTCATAATCTCGTAAAGCCATAACTAGATCGAAGTCACGATCAGTGCTTGCTTTCGGATTCTTCATATGATGCGCTAATAAACCACAAATAGGTTCAGGAAAAATATTGGGATTTAAAAAAGGTAGTAATATCTTTCGATAAGCTAACTTCCATTCTAAACCATGAGGTTTAACTCTATATTGATGTGATTGTGAAACTTTAAAATGAGCTAACTCATGAAGTAAAGTAATTAAGAAGCGAAAGGGGTTCGAGGTAATATTGATTGTAATTAATGATGTTGTATCAATTTTTTTAATAAAATCTCCATGTTTAGTAATTCGTTTTTTGGTAATTTTTATTAAAACATTCGAATCTTTTAAAATTTTTTTTACTTGCGATCTTGAATTTTTTGGTATTAGCGATAGTAATTCCTGCATTTTTTTAAGGAGTTGAAGAGGAAATAGGCAGCGTTTTACCATTAAAAAATTTTTGTCCATTGATAGCAAAATCTAAAATATAAGAAGCCATCTGTTCTGCTGAAAGGGGAGCGATTAATCCAGGAAAAGCCTCTTCTAACATTTCCGTTTGTACAGCCCCTAAAGATAATGCATTGAACGCAGGGCCAACTTCTTTAAACTCCTCAGCCAGTAATTCTGTTAAAATGTTTACTGCAGCCTTACTGCTACTGTAGGCAGATAAACCCGAAAATTTTTTACTCCCTTGAACACCTCCCATACTGCTAATATTAACTACATGACCTCTGTAAGAAATTTGATTTAAAAGCATTTTAGTAATAGACACTAAACCAAAAAGATTAACTTGATAAACAGTTTCAAATTCAGTTTTGGAAGTTTCTTTAAAGGGTTTATTCAAAAAAACACCAGCATTATTTATCAAGGCATCTACAATGACCTTCTCTTTTTCTAATACCGATGTAAAATTAGCAATTGATTTTTCATCAGATATATCAATTGAAATTGGTTTAATAAAATCAGATAGAATAATTTTTTTTGGATTACGAGATAAGGCGTAAACTTTATATTTTTTTTTAGCTGCAAGTTTAACTACAGCGTGACCAATTCCCCTACTTGCTCCAGTAACCACGATTATTTTAGACATAAATTAAAGGTAAGTAAAAAATCTCTTGATATCTCTTTAGAGAACAATTCTAAGAGGATTTTCAATAAATTCACTTAATGTTTGTAAAAACTTGGCGCCTGTTGCACCATCTACAACGCGGTGGTCACAAGCTAAAGTCAGCTTCATAGTATTTCCTACAACTATCTCTCCATCTTTTACTACAGGTTTTTTAATTATAGTTCCTACAGATAAAATGGCCCCATTAGGTTGATTTATAATTGATGTAAATTCTTGAATACCAAACATTCCTAAATTAGAAATAGTAAAAGTACTTCCAGTCATTTCTTCTGGATTTAATTTTTTATCACGTGCGCGCAAAGCATATTCCTTTACAGCAATGCCTATTTGTGGAAGCTTCTTTTCATCTGCAAATTTAACTACTGGAACAACTAAACCATCCTCAACAGCCACTGCTACACCTATATGAACATGATGAAAATGTGTAATTTGGTGATCCTCCCATTTAGCATTGACTTGAGGATGAATTTTCAGAGCTAATGAAACTGCTTTTATAATAATATCATTAAAAGAAATTTTTACATCGGGGACAGAATTATATTGATTTCTAAAAGCTATTGTATTGTCCATATTAAATTCTACGCCAAGATAGTAATGAGGTGCAGAAAATTTCGATTCTGTTAATCTTTTAGCGATTGTCTTACGCATTTGAGAATTTGGTATTTCAGTAACTAACTCTGAGCCCTTAGGGGTAAATTCTTTTAGATTAGCAGATTGTGTTTGCTTGTAATTACTAATATCTCTTTTTATGATTCTTCCTAAATCTCCCGTTCCTTTTACACTTCTTAAATCAACTCCTTTTTCAGCAGCTAACTTCTTAGCTAATGGAGAAGCTATGATCCTTGCATTAGAAGATTTATCTGAAATAGAATTAACTAGCTTTGTATCACTCTCAACCTCTGAAATAGCCTCGCTTTTCTTAGGTAGTTTGATATCTTTAACTATATCTTTTCTTTCCTTTTTATTATTTAGGCCAAGATCACCTGATAAAGACGATAATATTTGATCAACATCAGTATTTGCCTCACCTACAATTGCAAGAAGACTGTCAACGGCAGCCGATTCACCCTCTTTCAATCCAATATGCAATAAAACCCCCTGATAAAATGATTCGAATTCCATTGTTGCCTTATCAGTCTCTATTTCAGCTAAAATATCTCCTTCACTGATTTGATCTCCAACCCTTTTAAACCATTTTGCAACTGTTCCTTCTTCCATAGTATCACTAAGGCGGGGCATAGCTATGATTTCTACTCCTGCTGGAATAGCTTTAGGTTCATTAATTTTGGTGACTTCTTCAATTGATTCGGCTTTATCTTCTTCTATTATATTATCTGAAAGTAGTGCAGAAATATCTTCCCCCTTTTCACCTATGATTGCAAGTAAAGTGTCTACAGGCGCAGTTCCTCCTTCTTCAATACCTATATGAAGAAGCTCTCCTTCATTAAAGGACTCAAATTCCATTGTCGCTTTATCTGTCTCTATTTCAGCTAAAATATCTCCTTCACTAATTTGATCTCCAACCTTTTTGAACCATTTTGCAACCGTTCCTTCTTCCATGGTATCACTCAATCTTGGCATATTTACTACTTCTGCCATAAGCTATAATTTATGTTGTAAAAATGGATAATCTTCTTGCTCGTAGACAGCATCGTACATCAAACTTAAATCAGGATAAGGAGAAGATTCAGCAAATTTTTCACATTCTGTTACGTGTTTTTTAACAGAAGCATCTATTTCATCTAATTCTTTCTGAGTTGCGTATTTTTTTGATAAAATAATGTGCTTTACTTGGGTAATTGGGTCGATTTTTCGATACTCCTCAACTTCGTCTTTGGTCCTGTATTGTTGAGCATCAGACATAGAATGGCCTCGATACCTGTAGGTTTTCATTTCAATAAATGATGGGCCTCCCCCTTCTCTAGCCAAACTTATAGCCTTAAACATTGTTTTTGCAACTGCAACAGGATCCATACCATCACATGGCTCGCATGGCATATCATAACCGAGTCCTAATTTCCAAATTTCTTGATGCGAAGCGGTTCTTGCCACTGATGTACCCATTGCATATCCGTTGTTCTCAACAACAAATACAACAGGTAATTGCCAAAGTGTTGCCAAATTTAAAGTTTCATGAAGGGAACCCTGACGTACAGCCCCGTCTCCCATAAAACAGAGTGTAACGTTGTCTCTATTAAAATATTTATCTCCAAAAGCCATACCTGCACCGAGTGGTATTTGTCCCCCCACTATTCCATGGCCACCATGAAACTTGTGTTCTTTTGAGAAAATATGCATTGATCCACCAAGACCTTGAGATGTTCCTGTTACTTTTCCAAATAATTCTGCCATAACTCGTTTAGGATCTACACCCATCCCAATAGGTTGGACATGATTCCTGTAAGCTGTAATCATTCTATCTTTTCCTATTTCCATAGCATGAAGTGAACCTGCTAGAACTGCCTCTTGTCCGTTATATAAATGTAAGAATCCACGAACTTTTTGCTGTATATAAACTGCAGCTAACTTGTCTTCAAACTTCCTCCAAAAAAGCATATTACCATACCAATCAAGAAAAGTTTTTTTAGTTATCTTCTTCATAAACTAATAAACATGCAATTTTAAATTTAATAGATTTCAAAATTACTCATTTCTCTTATAAATTCAAGTAAGATTTAATCTATTTATTAGATACTTTTATAAAGTATCATCAATTATATCGTTTGAATTTTCATCAGTTAGGGGTTGATCTAGATTCATTGATAATGAAAATCTAATTGTATTTTCTAACGGATTTCTAACTCGAGATGTTGAAAATAAATATGACAGATCGATATCAATAAAATTTAAATTAAACCCTGCTCCCATAGTTAGATAACGTCTTGATCCTTTTTCTTTGCTCTCATTAAAGTAGCCAGTTCGAATTGAAAAAGTCTCTTGAAAACGATATTCCAAACCCAGTGCAATTGTAATTTCACTTAACTCCTCTGATAATCCATTCGGTGCATCAGAAAAAGATGTAAAAATTCCAGTAATAAAATCAACATTTGGTTGTCTATAGCCTAAAAAAGCTTGACTATCATCATAAATAGCTACTGGTGTAGGAACTAATAACTTACTAAACTCAGTGTAAAAACCAAGCTTATCATTATTAAAAAATAGATCTAGACCACAGCCTACCCTCATATTAGTCGGAATAAAACTCTTTTGATCACCAGAATCATAATTTAATTTTGGACCAATATTAGAAATATTCAGTCCGGAACGAAATAATGCTTTTCTAGAGTTTAGATTGAAAACTTTACTTTCGTAAAAGGCTGCAATATCGACTCCCAAAGAACTTGCTGAAGATGTATCGGCATTAGCAGCTATTTTTAAATCAGAATATATGAATCTTCCTGCTACTGACATAGAGAATTCAGAACTTAACTTAAGAGCATATGATAAATCAAGAGTTAACTCTGTAGGTCGCTCCATACCCTGATCAATAATTGTCCCTCCTATAAACTCATTAAATTGAATATCACCCAAACTAAAATAACGTAAACTAGTCGCCCAGGAACTTCTATCATCAACCTTATTGAAATAAGTAATATTTCCTAAAAAAATATCATCTACCAATTTACTTAAGTAAGGAGTATAACTCAATCCAATTCCTTTTTTTTTTCGCGAAAAAACGTATTTAGCTGGATTCCAGTATTGGGAATAATTGTCTGATGAAGTTGCAACCCCTAAATCACCCATTCCTGCTGCCCTTGCGTCAGAAGTAATTAATAGAAAAGGTACACCTGTAATAATAACACGATTTGAATTTTGAGCAAAAACAAGAAATATTCCTAAAATAAAGCTCAAAGAAAAATAATTCAACTTTCTCATGTTTCCTTTGTCTTTTTATTTTAACGTTTTTTTTCACATAATCTTATATAATGAAAAATATTTAGATGTTTTGAAGTATCAAAGCAATATTTAAATAATTAATACGTTTTGTTAATACAAAATAAATTAAATCTATAGTTGAAATATTCAGCTAAAACCTATAATTTGTATATTGCATTATGTTTATTGAATTAATAACGAACTATATGAAGGTGAGTAATTTAAAACAATTCTCAATTACATTGCTAGGAATGCTAGTCATAATCGGTTGTGGAGGAGGAAATAATGCTTCAAGAGGAACAGGATGGGATATAAATTCTAAAAAAGGAGGCTTTCAATACAATATAGAATTTGACGATCAGGAAACCGGTCCAGGATTAGTATTTGTTGAAGGGGGTACATTTACTAAAGGACAAGTCCAAGATGACGTTATGCGAGATTGGAATAATTCTCCTACTAAACAGCACGTTATGTCATTTTATATTGATGAAACTGAAGTAACAAACCTTATGTACCTTGAATATCTTGACTGGCTAGAATTTGTTTTTCCAACTAAGGAACCCCGTTACCGACAAATTTATGAAGGTGCATTACCTGATACTCTCGTTTGGAGAAATCAATTAGGATATGTTGAAGAATTAACCACAAACTATTTACGCCATCCAGCTTATGCTGAATATCCAGTAGTCGGAGTGAACTGGCTTCAAGCAGTTCAATATGCAGAATGGAGAACTGATAGAGTAAATGAATTTATTCTGGAACGTGAATCTTTTGTCCAAAAGGACGTTCGTTACAATGAAGTAGAGACAAATAGTACTTTCAATACGGATGCTTATTTAAAAGTTCCTCAAACAGCCTATGGAAATAAAATTGATAGTCTTGCAGGAAAAAGAGGTGAACAAAAATTGGGAGATTCAATAGTAAAGGTATATGCAGGTGTTGAAAAAGGAATTCTTCTTCCATCTTACAGGTTACCTACAGAAGCTGAATGGGAATACGCTGCTTTAGCTCTAGTCGGTGATAGAGAATACAATAACTATCGCGGAAAGAAGAAATATCCATGGTCTGGTGAATATACAAGATCCAGTGAACGTCGAACTGAGGGTGACCAATTAGCTAACTTTAAACTTGGCAAAGGAGATTATGGAGGTATTGCAGGTTGGTCTGACGATGGTGCTGATATCACCATACAGGTTAAACAATATCCGCCAAATGACTTTGGCGTCTACGATATGGCCGGAAACGTTGCAGAATGGGTTTCTGATGTTTATCGTCCAATAGTTGATGACGAAGCAAGTGACTTCAATTATTATAGAGGTAATATTTACACAAAAACTTTAATAGGGGAAGATGGAAAAGCTCAAATTGTTCCTGCAGATGAGCTTGTTTTTGACACACTGCCCAATGGTAAAGTTTTACTCAAACGCCTGCCTGGAGAATTAAAAGAAATTGCAATTGATGAAAATGAAACCTTTTTAAGACAAAATTTTTCAGAGAGTGATAATCGTAACTTTAGGGACGGTGACACTGAATCTTCTCGAAATTTTTCCTCTGGTAAAAGTGATCTAGACGATAGCTCCAAACCTGAAACAACCCAAATGTATGATGCACCTCTCACTCCAAAACTAGCTCTAAATGCTGATGGAGATTTAGTACGTGAATATGATAAAAATTCCAAAAGAACTACTCTTATTACTGACGAAGTTCGTGTTTATAAGGGCGGATCATGGAAAGATCGCGCATATTGGCTAGACCCTGCACAAAGACGTTATTTGCCACAATATATTGCAACAGACTACATTGGTTTTAGATGTGCCATGTCGCGTCTTGGTTCCAAGAGTCAAGTCAAGAAGAGTGCACGTCACAAAAGACGCGGATAAAAAATAAGGCATCTTACTTAAGATGCTTTTTTTTTACAATGGAGATACAAAACCTTTATACCATTTTTCAAAATTCTAATGGAGTATCAACGGATACTAGAACTCTTAAGAAAGGGGAGATCTTTTTTGCCTTAAAGGGGCCTAAATTTAATGGTAATGATTTTGCGAAAATAGCAATAGAAAAAGGTGCCGCTTTCGTTATTATTGATAAGCTTATTACTATTGAAATAAGCCCCCAAATTATTATTGTAAAAAATCCTCTTTTATCTCTTCAAGAACTAGCAAATTATCATAGAAAAATATTGAAAACAAAAATTATTGCTATTACTGGGAGTAATGGAAAAACTACAACCAAAGAATTGATTCGTAAAGTTATTTCTAAAAAATACAATGTTTTAGCTACTGAAGGAAATTATAATAACCATATTGGTGTCCCTTTAACACTTCTCAAACTTAAGAAAAAACACGAAATAGCTGTTATTGAAATGGGAGCTAACCATTTAAAGGAAATAGAGTTTCTTTGTAACATTACATTACCTGACTGGGGGTACATCACTAATTTTGGTAAAGCTCACCTTGAAGGTTTTGGAAGTGAAAAAGGAGTAATTCAAGGAAAGTCAGAATTATATAAACATCTTGAAGCCAATAAAGGACAAATTTTGATCAATGGGGACGATCCAGTTCAAGTAAAACAAACTGATCAAAAAAAAGTAGTTCAATTTGGAAGTAATCATACAAATGATTATGAAATTAATCCCATCACAAAAAATGAAGATCTACAACTTCAATTTCAAGGAAAGATTTTTAAAAGTTCGCTGCACGGAAATTACAACTTTACTAACATCGCCGCATCAATTGCTTTTGGAATAATCTTTAAGGTTCCTATAACTGATATACAAATTGCAGTAAAAGGTTATCAATCAGAAAATAATCGATCGCAAAAGTTAGTTATCAAGGGAGTAAGATATATTTTGGATGCATATAATGCTAATCCAAGTAGTATGGAAGTGGCTATTAATGCTTTTGCAAATGATAAATCAGATAGTAAAATAGTTATACTAGGTGATATGTTAGAATTAGGAAAAAAGAGTAAAGAAGAACATGAAAGTATACTCGAACTTTGTCTAAAAAATAAATTCAGTATAATTTTTACAATAGGAGAAAATTTTAAGGAAACATCAATTGAATCTAACAAGATATCTAAGTTTGAAAATTTAGAAAATTTTAAAAAATATTTAATGACAAAAAAAATTAATTATAACTCTGCTTTAATAAAAGGTTCACGTTCTATGAAATTAGAACGTTTAATATCTTTTTTCAGGAGCGAATAATAACCATGGGAAGAGTTTTTCTTTTTGGAATTGTAATATTTTTATTTAATTGTAATCAACCTGATGAACGATGTGGAATTATTATTCAAAAGTTAGAACTTGAAACAAGCTTTTACTTTGTTTTACAAACAGATGAATATATAAATTATTATAATAACCCTAGTCAACCTAATCTCCCAGATGACGGAGTAAGACAAGGTATAGTAGATAAAAAGATATATGATGACTTCAAAGTTGGAGAAGAATACTGTTCGGAAATTTAACCCCTACTAAATATTTGCTCCATTAATTATTTCATCTACAACTTCTGGATTAAGAAGTGTAGAAATATCTCCTAAATTTGAAATATCCTTACTAGCAACTTTTCTTAAGATCCTTCTCATTATTTTTCCTGATCTAGTTTTTGGTAAACCAGAAACAATTTGAACTTGATCAGGTTTAGCAATAGGTCCAATAATCTTTCGAACTGTATCTATTATTTCTCTATTTAATTTTTCTTCAGATTCACCTACCATATCACAAATTACATATGCGTATATTCCCTGTCCCTTGATTTCATGTGGAAAACCAACCACTGCTGACTCAATTACTTTAGGATGCTCGTTAATAGCATTTTCAACTTCAGCTGTTCCCATACGATGCCCTGATACATTCATAACATCATCAACCCTCCCTAAAATACGTAAGTATCCATCATGATCTCGTTTTACTCCATCTCCTGTAAAGTACATCCCAGGATAAGTGGAAAAATAAGTGTCTTTACAGCGTTTATGGTCTCCGTATGTAGTTCTAATAATAGATGGCCAAGGGAACTTAATACAAAGATTTCCTTCCACATTATTGCCAACCAATTCATTCCCTTCTGTATCTACTATAACTGGCTGTATTCCAGGTAATGGGAGTGAAGCGTGTGCAGGTTTATTTGGAGTAATTCCAGCTAAAGGCGAAATCATTATCCCACCAGTCTCAGTTTGCCACCAAGTATCAACTAGAGGACAGTTCCCCTTTCCAATATGATCGTGATACCAGTGCCAAGCTTCTTCATTAATAGGTTCTCCTACAGAACCAATAACTTTTAAGGAATCAAGACTGTAAGGTTCCAATGGTTCTAGTCCATGGGCTTGGAGCGCTCGAATTGCGGTAGGTGCAGTATAAAACTGATTTACATTATACTTGTCTATAATTTCCCAAAAACGACCAGCATGAGGATAGGT
>CENP01158087.1_pt1 | contig 24267 bp, 16 predicted proteins | sample 361281 | NCBI WGS metagenome assembly CENP01 (sample SAMEA2591122, study PRJEB7988) | marine metagenome | biome: marine biome (ENVO:00000447); feature: deep chlorophyll maximum layer (ENVO:xxxxxxxx); material: saline water (ENVO:00002010), including plankton (ENVO:xxxxxxxx) | depth 70 m | reverse complement strand
CCGTTGCCGTTCTCAACAAAAACAATTGCAGGCTTTTTGTCCTGGTCAGCTGCTTGACCGTGTACGTTAGCAATAGCAAATAAAAAGGCTAACGCAAAAAGTAAGTTTATTTTTTTCATAATTTAAATTGTTTAGTTTATTCTTTAATAATTTTAAAGTTTGTAAAATTTCCAGTTTCAATGTTCTCAACAACCAATATATAGGTGCCTTTTTCAAAGTTTGAAATATCAATATTTTTATTTGATGTTTTAATCACTTGTTGTCCAAGCATATTAAATAATGATAATTCTAATTCTTTGTCAAAGACTACATTAATTGTGTTAGATGTTGGGTTTGGAAAAATAGAAATTGTTATTTCACCATCTATTGTTTCTACACTCAAAGTAGCATCACTTGCCGTTACGCTGTGAATTTCAACAGCATTATCAAAAGAGTGAGTGACCGAATAATCAACATCATCCTCATCAGCATAATTCATCCACATACCGTCAGGTGAATCTAATACTTGTAGCGCAGCAAAATGAGAAATTCCATTCATATCCTCATCCGTATAATTGTATGCAATCGATCCAGTATAGCTTGATAAATTATCCGATACTGTATAATGTCTTGCCATGGATTCAGCACCATCTATAGAAACTGAAGTTAAGTTTCTGTCAACCGAATTTGGTCCGCTGATTACCATATCACTGTTTGGATTAATTTCTAATCCAGCGACAGTAATACTAGCACTTTCAGCCACAGTTATACTTGCGTTTTCACCAACAACTAATTGAGCAATCAATGAATTTGAAAAAATAAAAACAAATAAAAAAATAATTGTTAGTTTATTCATAATTTTTGATTTTAATTAGCATTGTTTTTGCTAAAGAAAGTAAAATTTTAGTTCATTCGCAAACGTTATAGTAAAATTATTTATATTTATAAAAAAACCAACTAAGCCTCTAATGATAAATTCCTTTTTGAAATTTATTTTTAACTTTTTTTTTCTTTTTTTTTCTATCACAATAGGTGCTCAGGATCAAATTATTACCGGAACAATTACTGACAACAATAACAACCCCCTACCGGGCGTAAACATAGTTGTAGATGCAGAAACATACAGTGGTGCTGTCACTGATTTTGACGGAAATTTTATTGTAAAGGCAAATGAAGATGCAACTCTGATTATAAGCTATGTTGGCTTCATTACACAAGAAGTAAAACTTAACGGCAGCAAAAACTTAAACATTAAAATGGAGGAAGATCTTTTTGGTCTTGAGGAAGTTACAGTCGTAGCTTATGGGGAACAAAAAAAGCAAAGTGTCATTGCAGCTGTAACATCAGTTGACCCGACTGAACTAAGGGTTCCAACAAGCAATCTAACTACATCTTTAGCCGGTAGGGTTGCGGGGCTTATCTCCTATCAAAGAAGTGGTGAGCCTGGAAGAGATAATGCAGAATTTTTTATTCGAGGGGTAAGCACCTTTGGATATGCTCGATCTCCATTAATTCTTATTGACGGAATTGAAACTACATCTACAGATCTTGGAAGACTGCAGCCAGATGATATTGCCAGTTTCTCAATTATGAAAGATGCAACTGCAACCGCATTGTATGGTGCGAGAGGAGCTAATGGGGTTATTATGGTAACAACAAAGGAAGGGAAGCAAGGTAAAGTTAAATTGAATATTAGATATGAAAAGGCATACTCAGCAGCAGCAAGGGAAGTATCCATTGCGGATCCAATAACATACATGCGTTTGCACAATGAAGCCTTGGCGACAAGAGAGCCTTTGAGCGGAAGGATCTATTCCTTAGAAAAAATATTAATTTCTCAAGATCCAAACAGAAATCAAATGGCCTATCCTACTATTAATTGGTTTGACGAATTATTAGAAGACTACACATTAAATAGTAGGTTTAATTTTAATGTAAGTGGGGGGGGTAAAATTGCCAGATATTATTTAGCTGCAACAGTGAATACAGACAACGGGAACCTAAAAATTGAACCCCAAAATAACTTTAATAATAATATAAATTTCAACAGAATTTCATTAAGATCAAATGTAAATATCAACTTAACCCCAACTACGGAAGTTGCCGTGAGATTCAATGGAAATTTTGACGATTATAATGGTCCGCTAAATGGGGGAGAAGAAATTTACAAACAGGCCATGCAGACAAATCCAGTATTATATCCAAAATACTATGACCCTGACGCAAACTACTTTAATACAACTCACATTTTATTTGGTAATTATGGTCAATTTGGAGACTATCTAAACCCATATGCAAACATGGTTCGCGGATATAAAGATGAAAGTTACAATAATGTATTGGCAACAGTTGAATTAAAACAAAATTTAGATTTTATAACCAAAGGGTTAAAAGCAAGAGCACTGGTTAATACCTCTCGCTACTCTTTTTATAATCTTGAAAGAAAATATAACCCATTCTACTACACACTTGCCAACTATGATTTTCAAAGTGATGCTTACTCATTAATAGCTTTAAATCCAAATCAAGGTACTGAATACCTAGAATACAATGAAGGTGCTAAAGTAATTTCAAATTCGGTATATTTTGAAGGTTCTTTAAATTATAACAGGATCATCAAAAAAAAGCACAATATTTCTGGAATGTTAGTTGGTATATTAAGAGAACTTAAGTATGCTAATAATGGCAATCTCCAAACTTCATTACCTTATAGAAATATTGGTCTTTCTGGTAGATTCACTTATGCATTTGATAGTAAATATTTTGCTGAATTTAATTTTGGACTGAATGGTTCTGAAAGATTTGCAAAAAGTGAAAGATTTGGTTTTTTCCCCTCCTTTGGATTTGGATGGTATGTATCCAATGAGCCCTTCATGGGAAAGTACGAAGACATAATAACAAAGCTAAAATTAAAAGGAACTTATGGCCTAGTAGGTAATGATCAGATTGGAAGTGCAGAAGATAGATTCTTTTATATTTCACAAGTTAATTTAAATGACGGAGGAATGGGTTCAATGTTTGGTGAAGAATTTAGTAACTATATAAATGGAGTAAGTATTGACAGGTATGCTAATGATCAAATTACGTGGGAAAAGGCTACAATGACAAATTTAGGATTTGAGCTTGGGTTTTTTGGAAAAATTGATATTCAAGCAGACTATTTTACAGAGTACCGATCAAATATTTTGATGGACAGGGCACAGACTCCTTCAACAATGGGATTGCAAGCAGCTATTAGGGCTAATGTTGGTGAGGCATCTTCAAAAGGTTTTGAGTTTACAATAGATTACAAAGAAAGTTTTAGAAATGACTTATATATTTCTGCAAGAGCAAACTTTTCCTATGCAACGAGTGAATATGAAGTTTATGATGAATTAGATTTTATTTCAGCTGGACTTCCATGGAGGTCTAGAATTGGACTAAATCTATCCCAGCCATATGGCTATATAGCTGAAAGACTATTTATTGATGACGCAGATATTGCTAACTCTCCGCTACAAACATTTGGAGAATATATGCCTGGAGATATAAAATACAAAGACATTAATAATGATGGAATCATTGATATTAATGATGAAGTGCCTATAGGATATCCTACAACTCCTGAAATAATATATGGTTTTGGAATTTCCAGTAGCTATAAAAATATAGATTTGTCTTTCTTTTTTCAAGGTTCTGCAAGGTCTTCATTTTTTATTGATGCATACAGAACCTCTCCATTTATCGATACAAGCGGAAGCGCAATTGGCAACAATGCATTATTAACAGCTTGGGCAAATGATTATTGGTCTGAAGATGACAGAAACTTGTATGCTGCCTGGCCAAGGCTATCTGATCAACTTATCGACAATAATAATCGTAACAGCACTTGGTGGTTAAGGGATGGTGGTTTCCTTAGACTTAAATCAATTGAAATTGGATACTCTTTTAGAACTGAAAATTTTAACAAGGTAAAGCTTGATACCCTTAGAATTTATTTAAGTGGGACTAACTTATTAACCTTCAGTAAATTTAAAATCTGGGATGTAGAAATGGGTGGTAATGGCTTGGGTTATCCAATACAAAAAGGAGTAAATTTTGGAATTAACATGAACTTTTAAAATGAGAATTAAAAATTATTTATTGGTGGCATCTTTCTTTATTTTTTCAAATTGTGAAAAAGATTTTTTAAATGTTGTGCCAGATAATATTGCAACCATTGATTTGGCTTTTAATAATAGGGCAACCGCTGAAAGATTTCTCTCTACGTGTTATACTTATATTCCAGAACATGCACACGCTGAGCAAAATTTTTCTTTAGTAGCAGGAGATGAAATTTGGTACTATGCTGAAAACGATTTTTATATGAATAATGAAACGAGTTTCAGACTTGCCAAAGGACTACAAAATTCTTCATCTCCTTATTTAAATTATTGGGACGGGGGAAGAGGGGCTCCTCACAGTCTTTATGATGGACTTAGAGATTGTAATATATTTTTAGAAAATCTAGTAGCTGTTCCAGGTTTGACAGAGGAAGAAAGACTAAGATGGCTCGCTGAAGTAAAAGTATTAAAAGCCTTTTATCATTTTTGGCTACTAAGAATGTATGGGCCAATTCCTATTATTAGAGATAACTTATATGTAGGTGTTTCATTAGAAGAAACTCAAGTTTCTAGAAATTCTGTTGATTCAGTTGTTGAGTACATTGTTGAGTTAATCGATGAAGTAATTGAGAGTGATGCTCTGCCAGGAATAATTAGCTACATATACACAGAACAAGGCCGAATTACCCTACCCATTGCAAAAGCAATCAAAGCAAAAGCATTGGTGTTAGCTGCAAGCCCAATTTTTAACGGAAATACAGACTTTAGTGAATTAATAGATGATAATGGTAACTTTCTAGTAAGTCAAACTTATGATCCCAACAAGTGGGTTTTGGCAAAAGAAGCATTGTTTGATGCCATCATAAGCGCAGAGGAAAATGGCCACTCGCTTTATGAATTTACTACTCAAATTCCAATTAATGGAGAAATTAATGATGTAATAACCCAGGAACTTAGTCATCGTGCGGGAATTACTGATCCATTTAATTCTGAAATAGTGTGGGCTTTTGAACCAGCATGGACTGGTGACTTACAGCAATGGTGTCAACCAAGATGGACAGCAGATCACCAGGCCTTATTTAATTATACTAAAAAATCTCATGCACCTACTTTAAATATGGTGGAAACCTTTTATTCAAAAAATGGTATTCCAATTAATGAAGATGTAAATTGGAATTATGACAATAGATACGATGTAAGCTCTATTGATGACCAAGAAGAATATCATAAATATTATGTTGAAAAAAATTACAGTACTGCTGAGTTACATCTAAATAGAGAACCAAGATTCTATTCTACCATTGGTTTTGATGGAGGAAAATGGTTCTCCCTGGAGACAACAAATATCGAACAGATCCCTCATCTAAATGCAAAAGCCGGGGCACCATCTGGAAAAAATGGTTTTGAAATTTATTCAATCACAGGTTATTTTGCAAAAAAACTAGTTCATTATGAAAATATTATTTCACTACAAGGCTCTACAATAAAAGGATATTCCTTTCCTATAATTAGGATGGCTGACCTTTATTTAAATTATGCTGAAGCGTTAAATGAAACAAAGGAAAGCCCTGATTCAGAAGTATATGAATATATTCAAAAAGTTAGAACTCGTGCAGGTCTAGATGAAGGTGGGGATCTAATTAATACTTGGTCACAATACTCAAGTAATCCAAATAAACCTCTCTCAAAAGAAGGTATGAGAGATATTATTAGACAAGAGAGAATGATTGAATTAGCCCTAGAAGGACATAGGTATTGGGATTTGAGAAGGTGGAAATTAGCAGAAGAATTTTTTAGTAAACCAATTAGAGGTTGGAATATTTTTAGGCCTGATGTTGAAGGATTTTATGAAGTAGAAAATATTTATTACAGAAATTTTCTAAAGAAAGATTATTTATGGCCTATTAGTCAAAATGAACTCTTAAGAAACCCTAATTTAATTCAAAATCCAGGATGGTAATCCAAAAAATTAAAATAAAGAGATTAATGAAAAAATTATTTAAGATTACAATTTTTATTTTATTACTAGCATGTGTTGATGATTCTGCACATGGCCCATACGGGAGCGATAATACTCCCCCTGGAGTAGTTGATATTAATGAAGTGGTTAATACCCCTGGAGGGGCGATTATATATTTTACTCCTCCTAATGATTCAGACTTATTATATGTTAAAGCATCTTTCACAGATGAAAATGAAATTGATAGAGAAGTTATTGTATCATCAGTTATTGACTCTTTAAGCATAGTTGGGTTTGCTGAACAAGGGAACTATCCTGTAGATGTTTTTGCAGTAGACAGAGGCGAAAATGAATCTGAAGCTGTTCAAGTTACTATTTCACCTCTTGAGGCTCCTATACATGCTATATTAAATTCAATAGTCGGAACTCAAGATTTTGGTGGAATTAATATTGCTTACCAAAACCCTACTAGAGCTGAAGTATCTCTAAATATGTCAACAATTGATGATGAGGGCAATATAGTCTTCAGAGAATCTTTTTATACTAGTCAGGCTGACAGCTACTACAGCTTTAGAGGCTATGATGCCGAGCCCACTATCTTTGTGATTTATGTTGAAGATAAATGGGGGAATCAAACAACAACAAGAAGCTTTGAAATTACTCCGTTAGAAGATATTTTTCTTGACAAAGAATTCTGGGCAATTGAGTCGATGCCAGGAGATGAAAGTTTCAGTGAATATGGATTTACCGCAAATCAAATTTGGGATGGATATTGGAGTAATCAGTGGAATTGTGGACATACAAACTTTCTCCCACTACCGCATCAATTAACTTTAGATCTTGGACAAATTGCAAAATTAAATAGATTCAAACTTTACCAAAGAGGTGGTTCAGAACTTTACAAACATGGAAATCCAAAAAGATTTGAAATATACGGTCGATTAAACCTTGACAATCTTCCAATATATGACCCAGATGACCCAGGAGATGGATGGATATTTCTGGGTTATTTCGAATCTTTTAAGCCCTCGGGACTACCACCAGGATCTAATAGTGCTGAAGATTATGAATTCCAAGATAATGGTGAAGATTTTGTATTTGATTTTGACGCTAGGCAACATGATATAAGATACATAAGGCTTGTAAATATTGAGTCTTGGAACAATCAAATGGTAACAGTAATCGGGGAACTATCTTTTTGGGGGAGTATCATAAATTAGTTATATGAAATATAATTTATTTAAAATATCGGTTTTTACAATTCTACTTTTTATAGTTTCTTGTGGGGATATCGACTCCATTCATGAGCAATATTTACAGGGAGAACAAGTCTATGCCGGGAAACTTGACACATTGGAAGTAAAGCCAGGCTATTATAGAGCCCAATTAGAAGGACAAACTCAATTCCTTGGAAATTCAAATCAAATTATTATTGAGTATGATGATCAGACGGATATTTATGATATAAATGAAGATAATTTTCAAAATGGAATTTACAAATTAATATTACCTGAACTGGAAGAAAAATCATATGAGTTTACTGTTACAACCCAAGATGAAATTGGGAACTTATCTGTGTCTCAAATCGTTGCAGGTTTCGCAATTGGGGATATATTTGTTTCTGATCAAGACCCTAGGGAAATAATAGATTTTAGTTTTGAAAGTGATGGAACATACGCAAACTTTTATGGAAATGCGCAATCTGAAAATGTTATTTATACGCTTGTTGATTATGAAAATGAACAGCAGCAAATTACTCGTGATACTGTATTCTTTGATGATAGTAAATTAAGACTTCAACAATTCAAACCTGAAGGAATTTTAAATACAACATCAGTTATACAGTCTGGTTTAAATGGAATCGATTCTATTGAATTAGCTCCATTAAACTATGTAATGCCCGATCTTCCCTACACTGAGCTAAATAAAAACTACATGAGTCTTGTTAATATGCCAAGTGACAATCCTGGCACATATAATAATGCAAATCCACAAGAATATTTATTTGATGATATTACATCATGGAATGGGGATGATACTTTTACGTATAACTCTGGCCCCTCTTCTATTCCTAGTCATTTCACTGTTGACCTGGGAGTAATGACCACTCTCAGAAGGGTTGATATAAATATGATTGACCCAGTAATTGATTCGTCTTCAAACCCTACAAATGTCCAAATTTGGGGAAGAGATAACTTATTATTTGCTGAAACACCTGTTGCTGATGATGATGACTTTATTAATTCTGGGTGGGTTCTATTACACGAGGAACAAATTAACGGAAGTACATCAAACTATTCCAGTTTTATTGTTGAGCCCTTATCCTCGCTAAAAAGATTTATTAGAATAAAAACAACTTCTTCTGTAAATAATCAATCTGTAAAAATTACAGAACTCAGTTTTTTTGGAGAAAATATTGCACCTGTTGAACTTGACAAAGGGGGTTTTTCTATTATTAATATGCCGAGTGATAACCCTGGAACTGCTTATGGTGCAAATCCATCACTATATCTTTTTGACAATAATAGTTTCTATTCTGGAGACGAATTTGGCTATCACTCAGGTGAAAATGCAGTGCCTGGTCATTTTACAATCGATTTGGGGACATCCACATATTTACAGAAATTGAATTTTGAATTTAGACCAACATGGAGTTTTAACGGCAATACACCTACTCAAATTGAGATTTGGAGCAGAAGTGATCTTGAAAATGCAGAAACAGGTTCTAATTTTGAGATTTTGGAAAATGAAGTTGTTTCTGAGCCAACTAGTACTGAGGAATTAATAGCAGCAAATTGGACATTAATTCATTCATCAAATCTTGATGGACAAAACATTAGCAATGCTGAATTAGAAATTAATACTGAAATAATATCCAAATTTATAAAAATTAGATATGTGAATACAGTTGGAGAAAGTGCTTGTCAAATTATTGAAATCAGTGCTTTAGGCTTTGGATCTTTTGTTGAAAACTAAAATATATATGAAAGCGAAAATATTTGTAGTCCATTTATTTATTTTCTCTTTAACTTTTAGTCAGCAATATTATAATTATGTAGATACAAAAATTGGATCTAAAGGTAGCGGCTTAGCGTGTGGATATAATTTTATTGGTCCTACCTACCCTTTTGGTATGGTTCAATTTACTCCGAGCTTCTTCTCACCGAATAGAGGTTTTGTCATAACGCAACTAAATGGAGCTGGATGCTCTAACATGGGAAACTTCCCGATTCTTCCAATCAGCGGTAAACTAAATGTTTCACCCAATGATATGAACGGGTATGAGAAATATGAGAAAATTAAAAACTCAACTGCAGGATATCTTTCATTGTCTATGAAAGACAGCATTGATGTTGATTTGACGGTTTCTAAAAGATCAGGTGTTGCAAGGTTTAATTTTTCTGAATCAGCTTTGGGAACATTAATTGTGGGTAGTGGAATAAACTCTTCAGAGTCTACAAAAATTAGAAATTCATATATCAAAATAACATCTCCAAGATCTGTTGAGGGGTATACACAAGGAGGAGATTTTTGCGGAACAGAAACAAATTATAAAATTTTTTTTGCTGCCGAATTTAGTAACGATGCAATCGAATGCGGTACATGGAAAGACAAAAAAATTTCCCAAAAAAAATTAATGAATGGGAAAAACTCTGGAGCATACTTTACTTTTAATACCGCTATTGACAATGAAATCACCTATCAAATTTCTATTTCATTTGTTTCTATCGAAAATGCTAAAGAAAATCTTAAAAGTGAAAGACAATTTGCTGACTTTGATTTTTGCAAAAAAGAAACTCAAAAAATATGGGATAAAAATTTATCAAAAATTATAATAAAAAGTGACTCTAAGGATAAACTAACTCAATTTTATACACACCTTTATCACTCGATGATTCATCCAAATATTGTAAGTGATATTAACGGTGAATATATGGGGGCTGATTTTATTAAAAAAAGAGTTGAAAAAGGGAGGGATCATTACAGCTCATTTAGTGTTTGGGATACATATAGAACTCAGGGACAATTAGTTGCGATATTATTTCCCAAAGAAAGTAGTGACATGATGGAATCATTGGTAAACTTTGCAAAAGAGGCAGGTGGATATGGTAGGTGGATCTTGGCAAATATTGAGACAGGAATAATGCAAGGAGATCCAACGCCAATTTTAATTTCAAACTCCTATGCTTTTGGGGGTGATAATTTTGATGTAGAAAGCGCCTATGAATTCATGAAAAAAGGTGCTTTACAACTTAGATTGAGATCACAAAAACAAGAAATTAGACCTTATTTAAATGAATACATAAATGATGGTCACACCTTTGCTTCTATGGCATTAGAATATTGCTCCTCTGATTTTGCTATAGCACAATTTGCAAAACATGCAATATCAAATAATAAAGACTATTTGTTTTTTAAAAAGAGATCTCAAAACTGGAAAAATTTATATAACCCTAAAACTAAATGGCTGAACTCAAGATATCCAAACGGAATTTGGAAAAACAAGACACATGATTGGAGAGAAGGAACTTACAAGAATTATTTTTGGATGGTTCCGCATAACTTGAGTACTTTAATTGATACTATCGGAGGGAAAGAATTTGCTGAAAAAAGGCTTGACAGCTTATTTACAAGATTAGACGCTGACTACCATCAAGATTGGTTTGCGGCAGGCAATGAACCAGATTTTCAAGTACCGTGGATATACAATTGGGTAGAAAAAGAGCAAAAAACTAATGATGTTATTAGTAGGATAATTGACGAAATGTACTCAAGCGAAGAAGATGGGCTTCCAGGCAATGATGATTTAGGAACTATGGGGGCTTGGTACGTATTTGCATCTTTAGGAATTTACCCATTAATACCTGGGGTTGGTGGTTTTTCAACTAATATTCCACAATTTGTGGAAAGTAAAATCATTCTTGGTAACGGAAATATTTTAAGTATTTCCAAAGATGATGCAAATGGCAAATTTTTAAATAAAATGGAGCTCAACAAAGTGACCTTGGAGTCTTCTTGGGTCTCATGGAGTAAAATCAAATTGGGAGGCGAAATGAAATTTTTTACATCTAATTCTATTAGGAAAAATAATTTTACAAAAGAGCCACCTAGTTTTAAATAAGATCAATATGAATAAAATAAAAAGTATACTAAAAATCTCTTTCGCTTTTTTAATGATAATTTTCTTAGCAAGCGTAAACAATAAGGATGCAAAAAATAAACTTATTAATTATGTAGATCCCTTCATTGGGTCAGGCGGACATGGTCATGTTTTTGTTGGAGCAAATGTTCCTTTTGGCGGAGTTCAAGTTGGTCCAACTAATTTTAACAAAGGTTGGGATTGGTCATCATCTTATCATTACTCTGACAGTATTGTAAAAGGATTTTGCCAACTAAATGTAAGTGGAACTGGTATGTCGGATCTTGGTGAATTAACAATAATGCCAGCTACTGGAAAGGTAAAAACAGGTGCTGGGACACAAAATAATCATATGGCTGGATATTCATCATTATATCGAAAAAATAAAGAGTTTGTTAGTCCAGGGTATTATAAAGTTTTTTTGGAGAGATATGGAATCGATGTTGAGTTAACAGCAACCGAAAGAGTTGGATTGCACAAGTACACATTTCCAAAAAGTGATAAATCAAGAGTAATAATTGATTTAGGGGAAGGAAGTGCAGATAGACCAACGGAAACATACCTAAAAAAAATTAACGACACCCTGTTTGAAGGGCATAGATTTTCGTCTGGATGGGCAAAAGATCAATGGGAGTTTTTTAGCTTAATTATTTCAAAACCTGTGAAAGAATTTCTTGTTTATGATAGACATAAACGTTTTTATGTAAACGAAAAAAAAGGTGACTATGTAAAAGGGTTTTTAGAATTCTCTACGTCAAGAAAAGAAGAAATTTATGTGAAAATGGGAGTTTCAACTGTAAGTACAAAAAATGCATTAGAGAACCTAATGACCGAGATGCCGGGTTGGGATTTTGAAAAAGTAAAAAAAGACGCTGAAGAAAAATGGGAAAAAGAGCTTTCTAAAATAAAAATCAAAACAAATGATCTAAAGAAAAAAAGAATTTTTTACACTGCTATGTATCACACAATGATTGCCCCTAATTTATATCATGATATTAATGGCGAGTATAGGGGAACAAATAAGGTTGTTTATAAAGATAATTCATTCACAAATTATACATTATTTTCATTATGGGATACTTACAGAGCAGCTCATCCGCTATATACTATAACACACCCTCAAAGAGCAAGTGATTTTATTAATTCAATGGTAAAAATATATGAACATCAAGGTAAATTACCTGTTTGGCACTTAAGAGGAAATGAAACAAATACAATGCCCGGTTATAGCGGAGTACCTGTTGTTATTGACGCTGCTCTAAAAGGCCTAGATAATATTGATCTTGAAAAGATTTATGAAGCTGCCAAAACAAGTGCTATGGGAGATTTTGAGCCTGGAGTAAAAGAACTTATGGAGTATGGATATATTCCTGCCGATTTTATGGTAGAATCTGTTGCAAGTAATATGGAATATGCGATTGGTGATTGGGGAATTGCCCAACTAGCAAAAAAACTAGGTAAAGATGAAGACTATAAATATTTCAAAAAAAGATCAAAATTATATAAAGAATATTTTGACAAGGAAACAGAATTCATGAGAGGAAAACTTTCAGATGGATCATGGAGAACTCCATTTGATCCTGTTTCAGCACAGCATAGAATAAATGATTACTGCGAAGGTAATGCATGGCAATACTTGTGGCTAGTTCCTCAGGACCCTGAGGGCTTAATAGAATTACTTGGAGGAGATTACGCATTTAATGAAAAACTAGATAAGCTTTTTAGTATGTCTTCAGAACAAGAGATTGGGGCATCGATGGATATAACAGGATTAATTGGACAGTATGCGCATGGGAATGAACCAAGCCATCATACTACATACATGTATGCCTATTCTGGGCAACCTTATAAAATTGCTGACAAAGTAAGATATATAAATAATGAACTATATACTGATCAACCTGACGGGCTCTCAGGAAATGAAGATTGTGGTCAAATGTCTGCCTGGTATATTTTTTCATCTATTGGATTCTATCCAGTGAACCCATCAAATGGGGCGTATGTCTTCGGATCTCCCCTTTTTGATAATGTGGAAATTGATGTGCCTGGTAGAAAAAAGTTCACTGTAAAAACGGTGAATAATAGTGATGAAAACATATATATTCAATCAGTTTTTTTAAATGGTAAAAAATACGATTATTCATACATTACTCACAAACAAATTACAAGCGGTGGTGAATTAAAATTTATAATGGGTTCTAAGCCAAATTATGGATTTGGTGTTAACAAAAAGTATAGACCAAAATCAATTGTATACTAATGAAATATGCTCAAATAACATTATTATCTTTTTTTTTCACATGCCAATTATTTACAAATAATTTTGATGAAGATTATGTGTCTTATGTAAATCCACTTATCGGTACAGACTCATCATTTGAATTATCAAAAGGTAATACTTATCCAGCAATTGCAAGGCCCTGGGGAATGAACTTTTGGACTCCCCAAACGGGAAAAATGGGAGATGGCTGGGCTTATAAATATCAGTCGAATGAAATTGTTGGCTTCAAACAAACTCATCAACCAAGCCCTTGGATAAATGATTATGGAGCGTTTTCAATAATGCCCACAGTTGGGGAAATAAAAGTTAATGAAAAAGATAGAAAAGCAAGCTTCAGTCACCAAAATGAAATTGTTGAGCCACACTACTACAAAGTATTTTTAGAAAATATAAATACTAATGTTGAATTCACAGTGACAGACAGGTCGTCCTACTTTAAAATCAGGTTTCCAAAAACTAAAAAAGCTAATATAATCATCGATGCTTTTTTTAAAAAATCTGAAATTATTATTCTTCCTGATGAAAATAAAATTTTAGGAGTAGCAAAAAATAGTTCAGGAGGTACTCCTAAAAATTTTGCTAACTATTTTGTCATTGAGTTTAATCAAAAATTTTACGATTATGGAGTCTGGAGTGGAAGTGGGTTTAAATCTAAAAATACAAAATTAAAGGGAGAGCATGTAGGTTCTCACTTATCATTTGATACAAGTGATAATCAAGAAATTGAAGTAAAAATATCATCATCTTTTATTAGTCATGAACAAGCAATTATTAATCTTAACAGAGAGCTTCCTAATTCTAAATCTTTTGATAAGATTCTAAGTGAAGGAAGAAAAATTTGGAATAAGGAATTGTCAAAAATAAAAGTCAAAACTTTTGAGAACGATAAAGAAGCTTTAAGTAATAAAACAAAATTTTATTCTTGTTTATATCGGACAATTTTATTTCCTCGAGCTTTTCATGAATATGATTTGAATGGAAAACAAATTCATTATAGTCCATACAACGGTAAAGTTTTGGACGGCCCTCTGTATACAGATAATGGATTTTGGGATACATTCAGAGCTGTTTTCCCTTTCTACTCAATTTTTTATCCGGAAAAGCTTGGTGAGATAATTCAAGGTATAATGGTAAATCCATATAAAGAAAGTGGTTGGCTACCCGAATGGTCAAGTCCTGGGCATCGAGACTGTATGATTGGTTCAAACTCCGCATCGATTATTGCTGAAGCCTATGTTAAAGGAATTAAAAACTTCGATGTTGAAACTGCTTATGAGGGAATTATAAATAATACCAATAATGAAGGACCTCTAAGCTCTGTTGGAAGAAAGGGAGTGCAGTTTTATAATAAGCTTGGTTATATTCCCTTTGATGTAAATGTTAACGAAAATGTTGCACGAACTCTCGAGTATTCTTACAATGACTTTTCAATTTGGAAATTAGCAAAACTTTTAAATAGGCCTAAGGATGAAATCAACCTATTTAAAAAAAGAGCAAATTATTATAAAAATGTCTTTGATAAATCTACTAATTTCATGAGAGGTAAATTAAAAAACGGAAAATTCCAAAGGCCCTTTGCGGCAGATGCCTGGGGTGGAGCATTCACTGAGGGAAGCTCATGGCATTATACTTGGTCGGTTTTACATGACCCTGAAGGACTAATGAGTTTGATGGGAGGAAGATTAAATTTTATTAAAAGATTGGATGAAGTATTTTCTACGCCTCCTACCTCAGACTTCTCATATTATGGTTTTAAAATTCATGAAATTTTAGAAATGGAATTATTGGATATGGGGCAATATGCACACGGGAATCAGCCTATACAGCATGCAATATACTTTTATAATTTTGCTCGTCAACCCTGGAAGACTCAAGAAAAAATAAGACATGTAATGGACAACTTATATGGAGATGGCCCTGATGGTTATTGTGGTGATGAAGACAATGGCCAAACCTCAGCATGGTTTGTATTTTCAGCAATGGGATTCTATCCTGTAGCACCTGTTACGGGTCAATATGTTATAGGTAGTCCCTTGTTTGAATCTATCAAACTAGAACTTGCTAATAATAAGTCTGTCAATATAAAAGTTTCAAATAATGAAAAAGAAAATGTTTATGTATCATCGGTAAAAGTAAATAATCAGAACTACAACAAAAACTGGCTGGATCATTCAATATTTGTTACTGGAGGAGAAATTGATTTTTCAATGTCATCAATTCCTAATTATTCGTGGGGATCTGATAAAGGGAGTATTCCTTATTCAATGAGTTTAGAAAAAAAATAGAAAGTGTCGGGATGACAGGATTTGAACCTGCGACCCCACGGCCCCCAGCCGTGTGCGCTAACCGGACTACGCCACATCCCGAATTAACATTATTCTAGAACAATTTTCCGAAATGATGGATTAAAATCAGATTCAATTAAATCCATATTTTTATTTAATAATTCTAACTTCAAGCTTACTCTTCCCTTATCTAATCCTTCAATATAATAAGGCTCCCAACTATCCAATAAAAATTGATGCGTAAATGTTTTTTGTGTAATTGTTAATCTAACTTTATTTCCTTTAGAAGATAAATTAGTATTAACCAAATAAAAGTCAAGTAAAAGTTTTTTTGTGTCATCTCCTTTATAAACACCCTTTGGTCGGCTGTAAAAAAGAAACTCTTGTGATAAATCTATTTCATCAGATTTATTTTTTGCAACCTGTGTTAAAATATAAGCTTTTTGGTTTTTAACAGATTCATGAAAAGATCTTGATAAAAAAGCTAGTATTACATTATTTTCATTTTTTAATTCCTTGGAAAAATTTTGATCATAATGGGCAGAATATGGATCATTGTTTACAATAAAATGTATATGCTGTCCTTTTGAAGAATTTGCTAGTCCATTTTGAATAGCTCCCTGTGTTTGCTCTCCAAGTTCAAAGTTATCAGCTTGAAAAGAAAAATTATAATCAGTACTTGAAAGCAATGAGTCAATTCCAAGAAGTTTTAACTCAGATGTATCATAAATTGGTGAACCTTTGAGCTTTGTTATTGTTACTACTTGTTTGGAAATACATGAGGACAAAATAATAAAACTTAATAAAAAAAATACCTTTTTCATATTGATTGTTTTAATTTAAAAAAGCGTCTTTTTAAGACGCTTTTTTATATTTTTAAAAAAATTTTTATTACTCCTCTACTTCTGCTGGAGGTTCCGGAACTAATGCTTCATAGACAAAAAATCTATAAATCTTTCCATCTTTAACTTCCCCGTCGATCATAGCATTTTTTACCACTTTTTCACCATCAACATTTGTTTCAACCCTATGGCCAACAATGAACCAATCAGCACCACTTGGAATTGATTTATAAGGCATAGCCCAATAAATATCCCATTTTGGGCTTTCAGCTTCAAACCAAGCACTCAATGCTTGTTCATGTTGTTCTTTACCAAAGATTCTACTTCCGTCAGGCCCCTGTATAAAAATTGAATCAGAATTCATAGACATGATTTTTTCCATATCTCTCTCATTGTGTGCATCAATATATTCTGACCACAAGTTTGTTATATCATCCGATCCAGCAATAAACTTTTCTTCTGGCATAGGTGCAAAAAATCCAACTCCTTCAACTACAGGAGCATTACATGCTGAAAAAATAACAGCGAAAATTAAAATTAGTTTTTTCATAATTGTATGTTTAAATTATTATATTAAAATTTAGTTACTAGAGACTTTCACCGGCTGACCTTTTTCTCCTAGCCAAGATACTTGAAATATTAGAGTTTCATTGCCAGTACTTGAGGATTTATGCCAAGTATTAGCAACACCTAAAAAAGCAGAGCCAGGCCCAAAAACTTGTTCCTTTGTAACAGTCTTTTCTCCGTCTAGATCTTCTAAAGGAGTACTTTCATCAAACTTTACAGTCAGTTCACCCTGTATTACATATGCAACTCCAGTGTAAGGATGATAATGCCAACCCGACTCAAAGCCTTTTTCCCATCTTGCTGTTTGCCCCGTAATTCCAGCCTCACCTTTGGGGTATGAAAAAACATTTCCCATTGGGTCAACGGAAGTTTCTTCCATTGATACACCATTTGTAAAGGGAAATTCAACATCATTTTTCTCAACAGTTACATTTTCTGATTGAATACAGCCCAAAAAAACAAAAATTGACAATAATAGTAATACATACCTCATAACTTATTAGTTTTTTTAAAATTTATTTATACAATATAAATAATTTGACAAAAATAAGGTGTTTTAATTTGATAATTTTTCGATAGAATTTTTAACATATTTTCTATCAGTTTTTCCGTTTACATATAAAAATTTATTTAAACAGAATACTTTTTTTGGTCTGATGATCTTTTCAAATTTTTCTAAACTTTTAATCCAGTCAGGTGGTATTTTTTTTTCAAAAACAATCACAAGCTTTTGACCTAATTTTTCATCTGCAATAGAGCTGATTATAAAATTTTGGTCATAACTTTCATTTAATTTTTTTTCTAATTCCTCTGGATTAATTTTTACTCCCCCAGAATTAATTATAAAATCCTTTCGCCCCAACCAACTAAACTCCGTTTTGGAAAGTAGATTAATTTCATCATTGGTCTGAATTTTTTTTATGGATAAATGAGGAGTATTAACTAATAGACATCCTGATTTTTTTGCAAATGTTATCCCTTCCAGCGCATGAAAGTTTTTTTCATTATTAGTTAGATTTTTAATTGCAACATGAGTTAATGATTCTGTCATTCCATAAGTTTCAAATATTCTATTTTTAAGACTTAGGATTTTTCTTTTTAAATCATTTTGGACAGGACCTCCTCCGACAATTACGTTTTTTATTCTTTCAATTTTATTGATTGAATTTGCCAATTGCAATGGCGTCATTGCGATTAGATCATAATTGTTTTTTATATTATTAATAGGTTTAGATTTAATCGGGAAAGTATAAATATCTAAGCCTAAGACTAAAGCCCTGATGAACATCATTTTCCCAGCTATATAGTCCACAGGCAAACAGTTAATTACACGGCTTTTTTCATTGAGATCAAATGTTTTTTTGGTCAGTAAACAAGATTCAATAAAATCTACTTTTGGGATTTTTATTTTTTTAGGATTTCCGGTAGAGCCTGAAGTTTTAACTTCCAAGTAATTATTTGTAGCAAACCATGAGGCAATCAAACTCTTTAAAAATAAAAGGTCTTTATTTGAAGTTATTTTTTTCAAAAGAGATTGCTCATTATGAGAAACCCCATTTAACTTAAAACTTTTATGAATTCTTTGGTTCATTGATTTTATCTAAAAAAAAACTTGAGTTCCATTGTTTACTATCTCCATAAAATATTTTACCTTTTTTTACGAATAATGGAGATTGAATATTGTTTGAATAAATATTGCCAGTGCCCAAACCCTGTTGTATGTAGCAATTTTTTGTGCTCACCCATTGTGAAATAGTATTTAGCCCAATATTGCTTTCTAATGCGCTTGTAGCCCACCATCCTATTGAATTTTGCTCAGCCAAATGAATCCACCCATTTGATTCTGCCAATCCACCTATTAAGCTTGGTTTTATAATTATATACTTTGGTTTTATATTTTTTAATAATGACAATTTATTTCCATTATTACCTATTAACTCCTCATCCAGGGCAATAGGGATAGGGGATTTTTCACATAAAAATGACATAAATTCCCATTGATTTGTCATTATTGGCTGCTCAATCGAATGAATTTCAAAATTGCTTAATTTCTTCAATTTTTCAAGAGCATTATCTTTAGAAAAGGCACCATTCGCATCTAGCCTAATTTCCAAATCTGAAGCTGAATATCTAGTACGAATCGTATTTAATAAATCAATCTCTTGTGAAAAATCATGAGCTCCAATCTTTAACTTTAAACAACTAAATCCTTGGGATAATTTTAAATCAATCTGATTACGCATATTCCGCATGTCAGAAATCCAAATCAAACCATTTATATCAATACCTTTAATTCCTTTGGAAAAATCTGAATCAAAAAGATCAAACGGAGTTTCTGACATCAAACTTTTTTTTGCAGTTTCAAAAGCAAATTGAACAGCGGGAAAATTATTGAATATTTTTTTATCAATTTCAGTGTTATCATTTAAGTTATGACATAATTTGGTTAGAACATCATCAATTTTAGATGCATTGTCAATACTTAGACCCGGTATGATACTACATTCTCCAATGCCAAAACGTTCTTCATTAGATAAAATCAAAAACCAGCTTTTTTTTTCTCTCAGTGTATCTCTGGATGTTTTAGCAGGATTAATAAAACTTAAATTATGGCTAAAATATATGGCTCTCATTAATTAAAAATATGGATATTAATACAGATACTAAAAAAACACTAATTGCTAACTCAGGAAGAAGAGGTTTAAAATCGATTGGAAATTTAGATCGGAATACTTTGTAAATATGCCTAAGTAAAATTAGAATGGAAAAAATGATAAGTACAAAATTAGATGAGTAATCGAATTCTATAAGCCAAATAAAAAGTAAAGAAATACTTAAACAGATCAAAAGATAATGGTAATACTTTGAATACTTAAATCCTATTTGCACGGAAATTGTACGTTTCGCTGAATTCTTGTCATTTTCAATGTCTCTTATATTATTTATATTTAATACAGCAGTGCAAAGAAGACCAATAATAATTGCTAATAAAATTACCGAATGATCAAAAAATTTAGTGTATAAAAAATTTGAACCTACAACACTAATTAGTCCAAAAAAAATAAAAACGAAAAGGTCTCCAAACCCGTAATAGCCATAAGGGGTTTTACCTACAGTGTAAGTAATTGCAGCAATAATTGAGCACAAAGAAAGACCAATAAAAATTGATATATTTAACAGACTATCATCAAATACATAAAAAATTAGAGTTAGCGAAAAGCCTAAAGAAAATACACTGGTAACAATTATGGCTCTTTTTATTTGACTTAAGGTGATTAAGCCTGATGCAACAACCCGTTCAGGGCCAATCCTATTATTATCAGTCCCCTTTAAACCATCACCATAATCGTTGGCAAAATTTGAAAGTACTTGAAAACAAACTGCTGTTACTATTGCTAAAATAAATATTATAGAATCAAAAAAACCTTGATAAATGGAAAATGATGATCCAACTAAAATACCTGAAATTGAAAGTGGAATTGTTTTTGGTCTAGCTGCTTTAAGCCAATTGTAAAAAAGAAATCTTTTCACTAAAATATGAATGAGAAATTAAGGAAACTTTGGGTACTTTTTAAAATTTGGATCTCTTTTGCTTAAAAAAGCATTCTTCCCCTCTTGAGCTTCATCCGTCAAATAATATAGTAGAGTAGCATCACCAGCCAATTGCATTAATCCATGTTGACCATCAAGTTCTGCATTTAAACTCCTCTTAATCATTCTTAGTGCCAAAGGACTTCTTTTTTGGATTAATGAACACCACTCCAAAACAGTTTTTTCTAGATCCTTTAATGGTACAACCTTATTTACCATTCCCATTTCAAGTGCTTCTTTTGCAGTATATTGTTTACATAAAAACCAAATTTCTCTAGCTTTTTTCTGACCAACATGTCTTGCTAAGTATGAGGAACCAAAGCCTCCGTCAAAGCTTCCAACCTTAGGGCCAGTTTGACCAAAAATTGCATTCTCACTAGCGATAGTTAAATCACAAACAACATGTAATACATGGCCTCCTCCAATGGCATAACCATTTACCATAGCTATTACTGGTTTTGGCAACTCCCTTATTTTTTTATGTAAATCAAGGACGTTCAGCCTGGGAACTCCGTCATCTCCAATATAACCTCCGATTCCTTTTACATTTTGATCTCCACCACTGCAAAAAGCTTTATCACCTGTTCCCGTAATAACAACAATATCAATTTCATTATTTTCTCTGCAAATTTCAAATGCATCAAGCATTTCAGTATTTGTTTCAGGCCTAAATGCATTATATACCTTGGGTCTATTAATTGTTATTTTTGCAACACCATTAAAAAAATCAAATTTAATGTCCTTATAATTTTTTACTTTTTTCCAGCTTACTTTCATATCATTAAAGGTTAATTATTTTTCTGACTTTGACAAATATCTAAAATATTCTTTTAAAATTTTTTTGCTTTTATCTGAGTCAGTTTTAATCTCTAAAATCTTTGGCTTCTTTGAATGATTAAAAAAGGTAGCTAGAGCAAAATTCAATCCAAATTTTGTTGAAACTGAAAAATATTTAAAGTTGAACATCTTGGCTAAATTGTACGCAGAATAATTGTGTTTTGTCTCAATGTACTCAGTAAAAGTACTATTATTTTTATAGCCAGGTAAAATTTTAAAGATTCCTCCTCCCTGATTATTTATGATGATAATTCTAAAATGATTTGGAATATACTTTATACCAAGTGCATTCATGTCATAAAGAAAGCTTAAGTCCCCTGTAACCAAAACAACCGGAGCACCTTTTGCAGCCATACCAATTGCTGTGGATGTACATCCATCAATACCACTAGTCCCTCTATTACAATACATAGCATTATTATTTTTTAAATCAAATAATTGAAAATATCGTACTGGTGAACTATTTGAAACTTGTATTCTATAGTTGGATGGAATTTTATTAGATAATATTTCAAATACTTTTAAATCAGAAAACTTTACAACTCTTAAAAATCTTTTATGTCGATTATTAATTTTTTCTCGAAATTCTAACCAATTGTCTCTAAATGAAAAAGTGCTTTTTTGTGACTCCAAGTTTTCAAATAGATTATTTGGGTCTGCTTGTATGTGATTAACTTTTGTAAAATAGGTACTATTAGCTGTACTGAAGCCTATATGGTAATGATTATTGGCTTTATAATTTCTTAAAAATGATTTAATTTTTTTTGAAATAATCATTCCACCTAAAGAAATTATCATATCTGGAGATAAATCATTGAATAGACCGTCAGACTCTTTCATTAGTTCAATAGGTGCAAGTAATCGGTCAATGTTCGATACAAATATTTCATCATTAACATTAGAAGTATGTTCATTAAATACAACAATATTTCTTAGAGAATTTATATTACGAATTGAAATCTTGGAAAGAGATTGCTCCTCTTGAACCCCAATTATTAAAAGTATTTTTTTTGTTTTTTTTATATGGCTTACAAATTTTGTAAATGTTGATTTTTCAATAATAATAGGCTTTAGTTTTTTTCTCGCACTTAAAACTATTTCTGGCTGATCAATAAAATTATACAATGGCTCTTCCAGTGGAATATTTAAATGAACAGGTTGGTTTGATTTAAGACATAATTCAAATGCTTTCTTAATTTTTGTCTCATTATTATGCTGAACTTTTTTTTGAAGTTTTATTATTTCTTTCTCTGAAATGCTCTTTGATATTATTTTTTGAAAATTACTTTTTATTATTTCTTCTGTAGCATGCGCTGGGTCTTGCTCTAAGCTATCAGAAAAGTGAATATTTTTGCCAAATACATCTTGCTGATTAATTGTTTGACCATCTCCAATATTAATTTTGTATGCAGGTCGATCTGCTGAAAGTACGATTAAAGGAACTCCACTAAAATATGCTTCAGAAATTGCTGGATAATAGTTTAAAAGTGCTGATCCAGAGGTGCAAACTAAGATTATAGGTTTAGTTGACCTTTGAGAAAGTCCAATAGCAAAAAAAGCAGCAGATCTTTCATCAACTATACTATAACAATTAAATTTTTCATTGGATGCAAATCCAATTGCCAAGGGTACATTTCTGGATCCTGGAGATATTACAACATTACAAAAATTGTACTGAATACATGAAAGTATCAATGTTTGGGCAACTGGGATTTCAGGATATTTCATATACAGCAAAAATAATAATAATTAATCCTTAACTGGAATTAAAAACCCTAAGAATAGTTTTTGATTTTTCTAAAATTTCATTCCACTCATTTTCCGGAATGCTATCAGGTGTAATTCCAGCACCAACGAAAATTTTTAGCTTATTCCCAGTAATCTGAGCACATCTGATATTTACAAATAAATTACACTCATTTTCATTTATAATACCTAAATAACCTGTGTAAAACTCTCTATTATACTTCTCATTTTTTAAAATATAGTCGATAGAGCATTGCTTAGGAGATCCAGCAACAGCCGGTGTTGGATGAAGGCTATTTATTATTTCTGAAATTTTCCCAATTGTTTTTGCAGTGATTGAATTCCTTAGGTGAAATAAATTTGCAGCACTTATAGTCTCTAATTTTGAAATTGAAATATCATCACAATTCTCAGCTAAATTATTAATCATATCCCTTAATACGATTTGCTGTTCACTGAATTCCTTATCACTCCATTTTTGATTATGATCAGTTTTAGTTGCAGCTAGAGCATGAGCTGTGAGGTTATTGTTTTTTATCTCGACTAACTGCTCTGGTGATGCTCCAATCCAAACACCAGTTTCCTCTGAAAAAAACATGTAGGAAAAGGCACTTGGATTTAATGAAATTAACCGCATAAAAATCTCAGATTCAGCAACATCTCGAATGCTATATTCTAAACATGTAGAAGCAACAATTTTTCTGAGTTTAAGTTTTTTAATATTATTAATTGCTTTTGAAACATATGAAACAAACTCCTTTTTCTTATTCTTAAAGTTTATTTGTGTGTGTTGTATGGAGTCATTAAAAATAGATTGGACAACAGATTTGGTAATAATTTTTTTTTGTGATTTTATATAAATTCCATTTTCTGAAGAATCAAAGGGCATAAATATAAAACCATTCTTTCCATCCAATTCATTAGATGTAATTCTTTCAGAGCTTCCTATAATAGAAC
>CENP01060511.1_pt1 | contig 24303 bp, 23 predicted proteins | sample 361281 | NCBI WGS metagenome assembly CENP01 (sample SAMEA2591122, study PRJEB7988) | marine metagenome | biome: marine biome (ENVO:00000447); feature: deep chlorophyll maximum layer (ENVO:xxxxxxxx); material: saline water (ENVO:00002010), including plankton (ENVO:xxxxxxxx) | depth 70 m | reverse complement strand
GCCCAAGGTGTTTTGTTTAAAATAAATCTTTGTAAAAATTGGGCTGCAGTAATTGAACCCGCCCCACCAGAGTAATTAATGTTTTGAACATCTGCAATCTGAGAATCAATTAATTTATCAAAATTTTTGTTAAGAGGTAATCTCCATGCTTTCTCATTATCTTTGTAACTTACTTTATTTATCCTATTAGCTAACTGATCATTATTGGAGAATAATCCTGCAAATTCATTACCCAATGCAATTATTATAGCTCCAGTTAAAGTTGCTAAATTTATCATAAACTTTGGTTTAAATCTTTTTTCAGCGTAAGACAGTAAATCAGCCAAAACTAATCTTCCCTCAGCATCTGTATTGAAAATTTCAATTGATTTTCCACTATAGGATTTTACTACATCACCGGGTCTTTGCGCATTCCCATCTGGCATATTCTCAACTAATCCTATTATGCCAAACGCATTTACTTTTGCTTTTCTACTTGCCAGAGTTTTCATTAAACCGGTGACGGTACCTGCACCTGCCATATCATATTTCATCTCTTCCATAAAACGTGCAGGTTTTAATGATATTCCTCCAGTATCAAAGCATACACCTTTACCTACAAATCCTAATGGTCTAGAATTTTTCATAGCTCCATTCCATTGCATTATAGCAACATAACTTTTATTTGAACTTCCTTGACCAACACCCAAAAGTGCACGCATACCAAGTTTTTCTAATTTTTTCTCATCAAGAATTTCAATTTTTAAACCAACTTTTTTCAATTTTTTAACCTGGTTGACAAAATTATTTGGATTTAAAATATTGGGTGGAGTTGTTACTAAATTTCTTGTTTCAGTAACTCCCGCATCAATACTTTTAGCATAGTTAAGCGCATATTTAATAAAATTTTTATTAGAGCACACTAATGTAATAGTTTTTATTTTTTTTGATTTATCTTTTTGTTTATAATTATTAAAAGAATAATTTTTTGACATAATACCTATTAGAATATTTTGAATTATTTTTTTATTATTTTTCAAATTTTGTGGAAGAGTATCAAATAAAACTTCTATTTTATTTTTTTTAAGTGATAACGCCTCTGAAACTATAAGACCACCTAAATCTTGATATTCATAATCAATCATTTTTTCATTTATGTTAAAAAAATAAAAGTTTTTAAATTTTGAATTATTGATTTGTGAAATAAAAGTGTAGCCTCTTTTATTTTGTGATGCTTTATTTTTAAGATCGTTAGCAGATTTGACATCAATAAAGGATCTTAAACTCCCCAAATTAGAGTTCTTAGATACTAATATTGCTCTAAAATCAAAATTTTTACTGTATTTTGTTGAAATATTAAACATTTAAATTATGAAAAAGGTTAATACACTTTAAATGCTTAAAAACAAGATATTCCAATACTTTTTTTTAGAATTTTTTAAAATATTTTTACTAATATCTTTATCTTTTTCTTTGCTAATTTGGTTTACGCAAGCGGCAAGGCTTTTGGAGTTAATTACCGAATTTGGAAATCCTGTAAATGTATACTTTAAATATTTATTATTCAGTTACCCCAAAATATTAAAAAATTTATTTTTATTAAATTTTATAATTTCAATGTTTTTTTTATTTGCAAAATTAAATGATGCAAAGGAATTTGGTATTTACTGGCTTTCAGGAATAAGTAAATTTCAGATTTACTCATTATGTATGTCGATTGGTATTGTTGTACTCTTAATGCATTTAATCTTGTCAATATTTATAGCGCCATGGAGTTCGCATCAGGGAAGACTAGTACTTGGAGAGTCTAAATTTACTCTTATTAATGCATTAGTAAAAGAAAAAAATTTTAATTCGCCATTAAGAGGTTTGACAATTTATGTTGAAAATAATGACAAAAAAGGAAATTTAAATGGAATTTTTATATACGAAAAATCTAGAATAATTACTGCTCAAAAAGGTAGGGTGCTAACAGATGGAGAAAATTCCTATCTTGAATTATTTAATGGTACTACTCAAGAAAAAAATAATAATAAAATAAATTTTATAAATTTTAATAGTACAATTTTTGATTTTTCTAAATATCAACTTAAAAATATAAAAACTCCGAAATTCTCTGAGAGGCAAATTGGTTGGTTGTACAAAAGATTAGAAGATAAACAATTGTCTACTGTAAAAAGAATTGATTTAAGAGTAGAAATTAATTCAAGGTTGATTAAACCTTTTTTGATTTTAATCATATCAACGTTGATATGTTTTCTACTTTTTACAAATGAAGATAAAATAAACCAAAAAAAACTTAGAATTGTTATTTATATGCTCTCTGTTGCTCTACTAATAATTAATCAAATAATTTTAAATTTAAGTGGAAAAAATATTAATTACACTTTTTTTTACGTATACTCATTAATTTTTTTCTTTATTTTTACCAATTATATCCTTTATAAATTTATTAAGAGTGAGTCAAAATTGTGAAGAGATATACTCCTAACTTGCTAATCAAGTATTTAATAAAAGAATTTTCTTTTTCATTATTAATATTTACAATTATGTTTTCATCTTTAATTATTCTTATTACGTACATTGATGAAATTTTATTTTTTAAAGATAAAGACATATCTGATAATTTTTTTTTTAAAACTTTAGTATTAAGTTTAATTAAATCTCCTACTTTAATTTTAAATCTATCGCCTTTTATTTTTCTATTTTCAGGAATTTTTTTTTACGTTAAATTTTTAAGAAACAATGAAATTACACCAATGAGTTTGTCTGGTTTTTCAAAAAATTTTATTACACTTGTTCCAGGAATTTTTTCGTTAATTATAGGTATTTTTATTGTATTAATTTTATCTCCAATTTCATCTGAATTGTCAAAGTATTATGAAACTGTTAAGACCAAATATTCGTATAATGAAAATCTAATCATCATGAGTGATACTGGTATATGGATTAAAGAAAATAAAAATAATAACACAAACATAATAAGAGCAGATTTAGTAAAAGATGAAAATTTTAATAATTTAAAAAATATGTCAATATTTATATTTAAAGATAATAAATTTGAATCAAGGATAGATGGACAGAATGTAAATATAATGGACAAAGTTTGGAGAATCGATAATGCTAATCAAAGTTTTTTTAACGAAAACAAAACAATAAAAAACTATAAATATTTTAGTCAAATAGATTTTGAAAAATTAAAAAATTTTTTTAATAATTCAGACGTTTTTTCTATTTGGAATATTTTTTATGAATTGCAACAATTAAGGCAAAGGGGCTATTATGGTCAAGAATTAGTTATAAAATTAAATAAATATCTGTCTCTTCCTTTGTTACTGTTTTCAATGATAATACTTTCAACGGTCTTTACAATTAAGGCAAATTATAGATTCAATAACTTTCTTTATGCTTTTTTTGGAATTTTGACAGGTATTATCGTTTATTTTCTAGCAGACCTGTCTATTGCTTTTGGAAAAAGTGGCAAAATTCCTTTAGTTTTGTCAGTTTGGATGCCTGTTATATTGATTATGACATTTTCAACCTATAGTTTATTAAGGAGTGATGAATAATTTTGTGAATAAAAAGTTAAACAAATTTTTTTTTGTATTTTTTTTAATCTTTGTTTGCAGCAAAGCTTTATCTAATGAATTTGAAATTAAAGCTGAAAAAGTTAATTACTTAAATACAGAGGATAAAATAATAGCAGAGGGTAATGCGTCTGCTACAAATGCAGATGGAAAAAAAATATTCGCGGATAGAATTATTTATTTTAAAAACAAAGGAATAATCGAGACTATAGGTAATTCAAAATTTTTAGATAGTGATAAAAATTTAACTGCAGAAGAGTTTTCTTATAATATTAAATCAAAAATTATTAATGCCAGAGGTAATGTAATTTTTACTGATGAAGAAAAAAATAAGTTTTTTTTTAAAAGATTTACTTATAACGAAATTACTGAAAAAGGTAGCGGAACTTATATTAAAGCTAAAACATCCGACGGTTCATATTTACAATCAAAAAGAGGAAAAATCGATAATAAAAATAAAATAACGAAATTAGATGACGGTGAATTTACTTCATGTTCAAAAATAAAAAACGATAAAGGAGAATTTTGTCCTTCATGGTCATTAAAGAGTAAGAAAATTATTCACGATAATAAAAGAAAAACAATCACTCATAAACACGCCTTTTTTAAATTAAGGAAATTACCAATTTTGTATACACCATATATAACTCATCCGGATCCATCCGTTAAAAGACGTAGTGGTTTTTTACCGCCTGTAATAAAAACTATTGAAAATTTAGGTAGAACTATAAAGGCACCATACTTCATAGCAATATCAAAAGATAAAGACTTAACAGTTACTCCAATATATTATTTTGATGAAAATCATATATTTAACACAAGTTATAGACAAGCATTTAAAAATGGTTTTTTAAATGTAGAAACCAGTTACTCAGAAGGATACAAAAGACTAGATAAGCAAGGAAGAACTGAAGGATCTAGAAGTTATTTTTTTTTAGACTATTCTGGTCAGAAAAAAAATATAATATTTAAAAATAACGAAATCAATTTCAAACTTCAAAGAGTATCTCAGGAAAATTATCTTAAAATTAATAAATTAAATACAATATTATTTAGAGAAAATATCCGTACTTTAGAGAATATTGTAAGAATACAATCTTATGATGAAAATAAAAGAATAGATCTAAAAACTGGAGTATATGAAAATTTAGATATTACAGATAACTCAAAATATACTTATTTTTTACCGGACGGAGTTTTTTCATTTAACTCAAAAAAAAATAAATATTATAACTCAAATTTTAATAGTTATTTTCAAGGAAAAAAATTTGAGAAAGATCAAAAACAATTAAACATTAAAAATAATTTATCTTTATCAGGGCGGCAATATGTATTTAAAAATTCTGGAATAGGATCCTCGATAAAATTTTCATTTTTTAACAAAAATATATATAGTGATAATGTCACTGGTTTGGATAATAATATTAATATTAATAGTAATGTTACAATTGGAGCTGATAATGAGTGGCCCCTGGTTAAAATAGACAAAACTTCATTTCAATCAATTACCCCTAGATTATTTATAAAATATACAACTGGTACAATGCAAAACGCCAGAAATCAGGATAAAATTTTAGATTACTCAGATGTATTTTCCATGAATAGAACCAATAATACCGATGCAATTGAAACCGGTGGTAGTGGTGGGTATGGTTTTGAGTATAAGATTAATAAAAATAAATTCAATTCTATAGAAAAACTATATTCATCAAAATTTAGTTTTGGTCAAGTTGTTCGAAAAAATCGTAAAGATAATTTGCCACACAAATCGTCATTAAACAATAAAACATCCGATTTTGTTGGAGATTTTGATTTCAATATATTTGGAAGAAAAATTGAAAAATATAAGACTGATAATATTAATAAATTAAATTTTTTAGATAACTTTAATCAGAATATGCTTAGTATTAATTATAAGTACAATCTAAATAATGACTTTTCTGACATTTTTAGAAATAATATTACCTTAAAAGGTGTTTATAATGGATTTTTAGCTAATTTTACATTTGATGAAAAAAATGAACATATCGGTAATGAAAAATATGGAACACTTGAATTATCGAAAATATTTTCAAAAAATTATTATTTAAAGTTTAATAATAAAAGAAATTTAATGACAGATTCTACTGAATATAACCGATTTTCATTTAATTATGAAAACGACTGTATAACTAGTTCTTTAATTTACTCAAAAGATTTTTACTCTGATAAAGACCTGCAAAATACAAAAACATTAATATTTGGAATTACTATAAAACCCTTCGCGGATAGTTTGGGGCCTGATCTTACAGAATTCATTAATTAACATGAAAATAGTTTTAATTTTATTTTTATTTTTTTTTTTTGATCACTTAAAAGCTAATGAAATTAGATCGATTGTCAAAGTAAATAATTATTCAATTACAAATATTGATTTAATAAAAGAAATAACAATCAATGAAATTTTGAAAAAACGAAAATTAGCTGATTCTGAAAAAAAAATTTTACTTAACAATCTGATAGAAGAGAAAATAAAAAAAATTGAAACAAATAAAATTAAAATCGATGCATCATCTGTGAATGTTCGTGTATCTCAAATAATTAAAAATTATAATTTAAATGAGGACGATCACAAAAAAATCCGAGAATATCTATTCAACAAAGTTGAAATTTTAATGAAGTGGAATAAGCTAATTGCAATATTATTTTCTAAAAAGCTTGAAATTAATATGAATGAAATAGAAGAAAACATGAAAATTAAGAAAATAGATTTAGAGAAAAAAGAGGAGATGATCGAGATGGAAAAAACTAAAAAAATAAATATTCTTTCAAATACGTTTTATAATGAAGTGAAGAGAAAGTATTTAATAAAAAATATAAAATGAATTCAATCTGTATTTTGCTAACCGACTCAGAAAGTATAAATGAAAAAATAATATTAAAATCTTATAATTATTTATTAAAAGTTAAGATTAAAAAAATATTTTTTATAGGATCTAAAAAAAAGTTCATTAAAATTTACAATAAGTTTAGTAAAAATCAGAAATTTAGATTTATAAATATAGTTTTTAAAAAAAATAAACAAATTGATTATCTCACAAATATCACAAATAAAGCAATTACAACATGCAAAGCAAATAAAAGGTGGTTAATTTTAAACATGCCATTAAATAAAAAAAAATTTCTTAGTAGTAAGTACCCAGGATATACAGAGTTTTTTTCATATTATTTAGATAAAAAGAAAAATGAAAATATGTTGTTATATAATGAAAAAAACTTTTCAGTGTGCCCTCTTACTACACACATTCAATTGAAAGATGTAGAAAAGAAAATTACGGAAAAAAAAATAAGGAACTGCATCTTAAATATTGTGAATTTTTATAAAAAAATGAATAAAAAAATAAGAATATGTATTCTTGGCTTGAACCCTCATGCAGGTAAAGACTTTAATAAAAAAAACAAAGATATAGATGTGATTTATAAAACTGTAAAAAAAATAAAAAAATTGGGTATTGATATCGAAGGTCCAATTTCAGCAGATACAGCCTTTATGAATGATTTAAATCATAAAGTTTTTATAGGAATGTATCACGACCAGGTCTTGATACCTTTTAAAACTATAAATAAATTTGATGGTATAAATATAACTATTGGAAAAAAAATTTTAAGATTATCACCAGATCATGGGCCAGCACAAGATTTGAAAAACAAAAATAATAGAGTCAATAATGAAAGTTTTTTAAGATGCCTTGATTTTTGCTCAAAAAAAATAAATGTATAAAAAACGATATGGTCAAAACTTTCTAATAAATAACGGTATTGCTAAAAAAATTTTACTAAATGAAAAAATAAAAAATCAAAATATTTTAGAAATAGGAACTGGGAATTTAGCTTTAACTAATTTAATTATTTGCGATAATCCAAAAAAGTTTATCGGCATAGAAGTGGATAAAGATTTAAAAAAAAATTATGTACAGAAAAAAATTTTAGATAAAATTATTTTTGAAGACGCCTTAAAAATCAATGAAAGAAAGCTCTTTCAAAACGAAAATTTTTCTATAGTTTCTAATCTACCATTTAATATATCTTCTGAACTTGTGATAAAATGGTGCGAAATTCAAAATTCTTATAATTGTATCAATAATATGATTCTTATGTTTCAGAAAGAATTGGGAGAAAAAATAATTGCAAATCTAAATACAAAAAAATACGGCAGATTATCAATTTTATGTAGGGCTTTTTTTTCTATAGAAAAGAAAATCATAGTAACAAAAAATAATTTCTTTCCTAGCCCTAAAGTAGATACAATAGTTTTGAAATTCATACCTCATAAAATAAATAAAATTAAAAGGAATAGTTTTAAAAAATTAGAAAAAATTACACAAATTTTTTTTAATGAAAGAAGAAAAATAAATAAAAAGAAAATAATACAAAATTTTTCAATTAAACAAATTGAAAAATTTAATTTACATAAACTCTATAACCTTAGGGCGGAAAATATTGATGACGAAGTTTTTTTTAAATTATGTAATGTTATATAACTATAATTTTTTTACGATTTGTTTAAAGCTCTTTCGTTTATCTTTTTCAATAATAAGATCTTTAATTTTTTTTGAAATTTCATTTACGCAGGTATTTAATTTGTCATTAATATAAATAAAATCATATTCATCCCAGTATTTTAAATCTTTTCTAGCGGACAACAATCTAGAAAAAGCTAATCTTGTATTATCTGAGTGTCTTTTAATAAGTCTTTTTTTTAAAATTGATAAACTTGGTGGTAGTAAAAAAAAAGAATAACAATTGTCTTTAATTTTTTTTCTTATATTTCTTGCACCCTGCCAATCTATATCTAAAAAAACAACTTTGCTTTTTTTATAATTTTTCTTTAATTCACTTTTAAAAGTTCCATAAAAATTATTATGTACTTTTGCTGTTTCAATAAATTTTTTTTGTTTTTTGTATTTTAAAAATTTTTCTTTAGATACAAAAAAATAATCTTTTTTATTACGCTCATTTTTCCTTGGACTTCTTGTCGTGCAAGAAATCGATAAGTAAGATTTATTGATTTTTCTTTTCAGTCTTTTAGTAATAGTTGTCTTTCCAACACCTGATGGTGATGAAATTATTATTATTAAACAATTATCTAAAACCAAAACCTAAATAAACTACTTTGAATTACTCTCAATAAACTTTACTGCATCTCCGACTGTCAGAATTTTTTCTGCTTCACTATCTGAAATTTCAGACCCAAATTCTTCTTCGAATGCCATTACTAATTCAACTGTATCTAAACTGTCTGCTCCTAAATCATCAATAAAACTAGCCTCGTCAGTTACTTTGGCTGCATCAACACCAAGATGATCAACGATTATTTTTTTTACTTTTTCTTTTACTTCACTCATAAATTCTCCTTTAGTTTATATAATTCCTTTAAATGATAACTTTAACTTAATCAAGCCATATACATACCACCATTAACATGTATTGTTTCGCCAGTAATGTATGACGATGCGTCTGACGCTAGAAATATAACAGCATTAGCAACATCTTTCCCACTCCCTAGCCTATTTATTGGAATATTTTTTAAAAGTTCGTTCTGATACTCCTCCTTAAGATTTTTTGTCATATCTGTGATTATAAACCCTGGTGAAACGCAATTTAGCCTTATGTTTTTTTTTGAGTACTCCCTCGCCAATGACTTTGTCATTGCAACAATGCCTGCTTTCGATGCAGCGTAATTGGCTTGGCCAGCATTACCAGTATGGCCAACTACTGATGTAATATTAACAATACTGCCTGTTTTTTTTTTTATCATAACTTTGATTGCAAATTGGCACATAAAAAATACAGAATTTAAGTTAACATCAATTACGTCTTTCCATTCTTCCTCTTTCATCCTTAAAGTTAAATTATCTTTTGTAATGCCTGCATTATTTATTAAAATATCAATTCCACCTAATTCGTCGATAAATTTTGGAAAATTTTCTTTAAGGTTTTCATAATTTTTTAGATCCAATTGTTTTATATTAATTTTAGGAAAATCTTTTTTAACTTTTTCTAAATTAATCATATTCGAACCAATTGTAAGAATTTCAGAATTATTCAAATAAAATTCTTTCAAAATAGCATACCCAATACCTCTTGATCCACCAGTTATTAGAACTTTTTTATTTTTTAAATTATACATAATTTTTAATATCCTCAATATTATCTATTTTTATACACCTAATATTAAATTCAAATCTTCTAAACATGTTTGTTAAAGCTTTTCCAGGTCCACATTCTATACACTCTATAATGTTGTTATTATAAAAAAACTCAATTATTTCTCTCCAACGCACTCTATTATAGACACAATCAATTAATAATTTCTTTATTTCAGTATTTAATTTCTCTGGCAATACACTTACATTAGAAACAATTGGAATAATTGGGTCATTAATCTCAAAATTTCTTAAAAAATTTTGTAACTCTTCTGCAGCAGGCTTCATCATTTTACAATGAAACGGGGCACTTACTGGTAAAGAAATTGCTTTTTTTTTTAATTCATTCTTTAATAAAATAGTTAAACCATTTATCTCTTGTTTTTTACCACTTACCACACATTGTCCGGGGCAGTTATCGTTGGAAATTTCAATTGTAGAAAAATTATTTTTATTAATAAAATTTTCCAAATCTTTAACCTGAATATTTAAAATTGCTGCCATTGCGCCTTGACCTAATGGAACTGCATTTTGCATTGCCTGGCCTCTTTTTTTAAGTATTTTTGCTGCATCTGATAATTTAATTGACTTTGCAGCAACCAAAGCAGAATATTCACCTAAAGAATGCCCGGCACAATAATTAAAGTCATCGATTACAATTCCCCTATCCTTTTTTAATGCTTCTAAAGTAGCAATACTAACAGCCATAATTGCAGGCTGAGTATTTTCGGTAAAATTTAATTCATTCTGATTATCACCAAAAATAATTTTAGTCAGTTTTGTATTTAAGGCGTCGTCAACTTCATCAAAAATATGTTTTGATACGCTAAAATTGTCATACAAATACTTACCCATACCTAGATATTGTGATCCTTGACCTGGAAAAACTATACATTTCTTCATTTTTAATAAAATATATCTATTGAATAAAAATTAATACTCTTATATTTAACCATTTTTTTAAACTATAAAACAAAATTTGTGAACATTTACGAACATACATATATCGCCGCTCCAGAGGCTAATAAAAAAGACATCGAAAATATTGAAAAGAAAATAGAAGATATTCTAAATAAATCTTCTGGTAAAATTCATAAAACTGAAGACTGGGGATTAAGAAATCTTGCGTATCAAGTTAAAAAGAACAATAAAGGTTATTACAGAAATTTATATTTAGAGGGAAGTAAAGATTCCATAAAAGAGATTGAGAAATATGAAAAATTTGATGAAAAAATAATCAAATTTTTGTCTATTAAACTTAAGAGTCTGCCAAAAGAAGATTCGGAACTATCAATAGAAAAAAATTAAAATGAAAAGAAAACAAACAAAGAAAAAAAGTAGTTTTGGGTTAGGTTCTAAAATATCTCAATTTGGTAAAAAAAGTTGCCCCCTGGCAAAAAAAAGTATTGAAGAATTAAATTATAAAAATATTAAATTATTAAAAAAATATATTTCAGATTCTGCTAAAATACTTCCAACAAGAATTACAAATGTGTCTCATTCTAAACAAAAGATATTGGTTAGAGAAATAAAAAAAGCTAGAGCTTTAGCTTTATTACCTTACGTAACGAATTAATTATGAAAGTTATACTTCTAGAAAATATTAAAAAACTTGGAACCATTGGTCAAAAGGTAAATGTTAAGGATGGTTTCGGAAGAAACTTTTTACTAAAAAATGGAAAAGCTATATTGCCAACAAAAGAAAATATCGCCCATTTTGAAAATAAAAAAGCAGAAATTATTAAAAAAAATGAAATTGAAAAAAAGAATGCAATACAATATGCAGAAAAGTTAAAGGGATGCAAAATCAAAATTTATAAAGAGGTTATGGAAAACGGTAACTTATATGGTTCAATAACAATAAAAGAAATTTGTAACGAGTTAATTGATTCTTCAAATATAGAAATAAAAGCAGAGCAAATTGAACTACCTTCGAGTATTAAGTCAAAAGGTGAATTTAAATTTAAGGTAAATCTTCATGCAGATGTTCAATCAGAAGTTTCAATAGAAGTTCTTGCAAAAGAATAATTGTTAACTTTTCCACACATATAAATTAATTTTTAAAAATGCAAAATTTAAAAATGAGTATATTAAATTCCAATGAGTTCAAGTTTAGTAAATTTAGATATTTCAAAAGATAGTCAAATTCCAAAAAATGTTGAAGCTGAACAAACTATCTTGGGATCTTTATTAGCTAATAATGAAATATTTGATGAAATAACAGATCAGTTAGATGAAAATTATTTTTTTGATCCAATTCATCAAAAAATATTTAAAATTATTTCAAATTTAATATCTAAAGGATTGTTAGCTAATCCAGTAACTATTAAAAATTTTTTTAACTCAAAAGATGAATTGATAGAAATCGGAGGCGTTGATTATCTTATTAAACTAACGAAAGTGTCTACAACTAAAAACCAAATAAAATATTATTCTCAACTTTTATCTGATTTATATATCAGAAGACAATTAATAAATATCAGTGAAGAAACCCTAGAAGAGAGTAAGAATAAAGATTTGGAAATTTCAGGAACAAATATTTTGGAAAACACTGAAAGGAAACTATTTGAAATAGCAGAAAGAGGTGAGTTCCAAAGAAGTTTTATGACATTCAAAGATGCTTTGAAAGAAACAATAGACATGGCAACCGCAGCTTATAAAAATGATCAAGGAATTGTAGGTGTTCCATCAGGATTGACTGACCTTGATGACAGACTTGGAGGTTTACATAAACAAGATTTAGTAATTATAGCAGGGCGGCCATCAATGGGGAAAACTGCTCTGGCTACCAATATTGCTTTTAATGCTTCATTAAATTTACAAAAAAATGATTTAAAAGCGTCTGTAGCTTTTTTTTCCTTAGAAATGTCCTCAGAACAATTATCTACTAGAATTCTCGCTGAACAATCTAGAATAAAGTCTAATGACATAAGAAGGGGTAAAATTAATCAAGATGATTTCGAAAGATTTATTGAAGCATCTAAGAATTTAGAGATGCTTCCACTTCATATTGACGATACACCCGCTATAACAATCTCAGCACTAAGTAACAGAGCTAGAAGACTTAAAAGAAAAGAAGGTTTAGATTTAATTGTTGTAGATTACATTCAGCTTATGAAATCCTCAGGGTATAGAAATGAGGGCAGAGTTTTAGAAATTGCTGAAATTACTCAAGGTTTAAAAGCTTTAGCTAAGGAATTAGATGTTCCTGTAATAGCTTTATCTCAATTATCAAGACAAGTCGAACAACGAGAAGATAAAAAACCACAACTTTCAGATCTCAGAGAATCAGGATCTATAGAACAAGACGCGGATGTTGTTATGTTTGTATTCAGAGAACAATATTATTTGGAAAAACAAGAACCAAAACCAGGAACTGCTGAGCATGTAGAATGGCAAGAAAAGATGAGTCTAATTCATAATCAGGCTGAAATTATAATTGGAAAACAGAGACACGGTCCTACAGGAGTGATCAAACTTGAATTTGAGAGTGCATTTACTAAATTTAAGGATGCAACTAATTAAAAATAGTTACTTTTTCAAAATTTAATTATATACAAATCATTTAATTTAAAATGAAACATTCGACTCCGTCATTGGATATTAACCTTAATGCTGTAAAGCATAATTATAATATAATTAAAAAATTCTGTAATAAATCAGAGGTCTGTGGGACAGTTAAAGCGTCTAGCTACGGACTTGGTGGACATAATAAAATTGTAAATATATTAAAAAAATCAGGATGTAAAAGGTTTTTTGTGGCAAATATTAACGAGGGGATATTTATAAGAAATAATTTTAAATCAATTATTATAAATGTTTTAAATGGACTAAATAAAAATGAAGAAAAAATTTTTAAAAAGTATAATTTGGTTCCAGTCATCAATACTATATCTCAATTAAAAAAATGGCTTAAATTTGATAAAGATAAAAAACGTCTCGTGATTCATTTTGATACTGGAATGTGCAGATTAGGAATTCAAGAAGATAACATTAATGAAGTCATAGAACTAAAAAAAAAAATTAATGAATATAAAGAAGTGATACTGATGAGCCACTTAGCATGCTCAGGTGACAAAAAAGATAAATATAATGAAATTCAACGATTAAGATTTGAAAAAATTAAAAAAAAATTACCAGGATATAAATATAGTTTAGCTGCATCTGGTGGTATATTTTTAGGGAAAAAATACCACTATGATTTAGTTCGTCCAGGTATTAACCTTTATGGTGGAAATCAAAATTTTAATAAAAAAATTACACACGTTGTAAGCCTTAAATCTCCTATAATTCAAATTAATAAATTAAAAAAGGGTGAAACAGTCGGTTATTCAAGAACTTTTAAAGCTAAACAAAATACTGTAACTGCCACAATACCAATGGGTTATGCAGATGGTATAGGTATACGTTTATCTAACAAGGGTTACGTTCACTTTAAAGGAAAAAAGCTTCCAATGATTGGGAGGGTTTCAATGGACTTAATAATAATAGATATCACGAAATTAAAAAATAAGATTAAAGAGGGGGATTTTGTGAGTATTTATGACAAAAATTTCACTATCGATAATTTTGCAAATTTGACTAGAACAATTCCCTACAGAATTATAACATGTATTTCGAAAAGATATTTAAGAAATTATAAGAATTGATGTTAAAAAAAATTTACAATAATTTATTACAATATCCAATAACAATACTTTTTTTTTTCTTTTTTTTATGTGCAATCTCAATATATCAATCAAAGAATTTTGAATTAGATGCCTCGGCTGACACATTACTGATTGAAAATGATCCAGATCTAATCTACTTAAGAAAATTAAACAAAAAATATAAATCTGAAGAATTTTTTATAGTTACTTTTTCACCAAAAGGATTATCGAAAGAAAACTCAATCAAAGAGTTACAAAATCTAGTTAAACAAATTAATAATTTTTCGTGGATTAGTAAAACTGTGTCAGTAATTAACGCTCCATTGCTACAATCAACTAATGAACCATTAATGGAAAGAATTAAGAATTTAAAATATATCACTAATGCTGAAGTAAATATAAATAAAGCCTTAAATGAGCTGACCTCCAGCCCAGTCTATAAAGATTTAATAATTAGTGCAGATGCTAAAACTTATGGAATCGTTGCATATTTAAAAGATAATAAACAATATTTAAATGCTTTAGAGAAAAAAACTAAATTATTAAATAAACAAAAAATTAACAATAATGATTTAAATTTATTGAATAATGAAATAAAAAAACTTCAAAAACAGCAATCAAATAATATTAAAAATTATAATAGTTCAATTAAAAAACTTTTATCAAATTACAATGTTAATTCTGAGATTAGATTAAGTGGAATACCCATGATCACGAATGATATGATATCTTTTATAAAAAAAGATATTCTTGTTTTTGGTTTCGGAGTTTTTGTATTTATTATCTTTACATTATGGTTAGTATTTAAAAACATTAGCTGGGTTTTTTTTCCTTTGTTAACTTGTGCTGTTGCAATTACATTAATGATTGGTTTTCTCAGTACAATTGGTTGGAAAGTTACAGTTATATCTTCAAATTTTATTGCTTTAATGTTGATACTGACTATGTCAATGAATATCCATTACCTTGTGAGATATATGCAAATTGACAATATTGATACCTTGAATGATACAACATTAAGAATAAGCAAAACTTCTGAAACAATTTTTTTCCCAATTTTTTATGCTGTACTAACAACGATTTGTGCATTTTTATCGCTAGTGTTTAGTGAAATTAAACCAGTTATTGATTTTGGTTGGATGATGACAATAGGATTGATTTTTTCATTAATATCGACATTTTTATTTCTGCCGTCATTGATAAAAATATTTAATCCACCAATAGCTAATAATTTAAAGTCCTCAAATTCTAAAATTGCTGAAATATTTTTGGATATCTCAAATAAAAATTTTTTGATTTATTTCACTACTTTAACTTTAATTATTTCTTCAGTTATAGGCATATCAAGGTTAAAAGTTGAAAATAGTTTTATAAATTATTTCGATAAAGATACTGAAATTTATAAAGGCATGAAAAATATTGATGAAAAATTAGGTGGAACAACGCCACTAGAAATAATTATTAAATTTAAAAATAAAAAAAATTTAAAGAATAATAATGATAATTTTTTAGGTACATCCGAACAGGAAGATAGCTTTCTCGGGAAAGATACTTCAGAAGATGATAACTCTAAATATTGGTTTACACGTAACAAAATTGATAAGATAGTTGAAATCCATAAGTATCTTGAGGAACAGCCTGAAATTGGTAAAGTTTTATCCTTTTCATCTATTTTAAGTATCGCAGAAAAATTAAATAATAATAAAAAATTAGGTAGTTTAGAAATGGGTGTACTTTATCAAAAGCTTCCACAAAATATAAAAGAACAAATTATTAAGCCATATATATCTATTGATGATAACGAAGCAAGAATTTCAATGAGAATTATAGATTCTAAAAAAGATCTTAGGCGAAAAGAACTTATTGATAAGATTGAATACGACTTACAAAACAAATTTAATTTAAAAAATGATGAGTTTAAATTAGCTGGTGTATTAATTATTTTTAACAATCTCCTTCAAAGTTTATTTGACTCACAAATAAAAACTTTAGGAATAGTTATGCTTGGTATATTTGCAATGTTTATTATTTTATTTAAATCTATAAAACTATCTTTAATTGGAATAATACCTAATTTTATTGCAGCATCATTCGTATTAGGGTTTATCGGCTTATTAAATATACCGCTTGATATGATGACAATTACGATTGCTGCAATTACTATTGGGATTGCTGTTGATAATAGTATTCACTATATTTACAGATTTAGATTTGAAAAAGAAAAGTTAAATTTAGATAAACAAGAAATTGCCAAAAATTGTCATCAATCTGTTGGTAGGGCTATAATTAGCACTTCTTTCACCATAATATTCGGTTTCTCAATTTTAGTTTTATCTAATTTTATTCCAACTATTTATTTTGGTGTATTTACTGGATTGGCTATGTTTACTGCTTTATTTTTAGTACTAACACTTTTGCCAAATTTGTTAAATATTTTTTATAACAAATAATGGAGAATTTTTTTCATTTTTTCAAAGAAAATATTACGATTATTGATTTAATTTTTATTTTTTTCATCTTTTACAATTTAATTTCCGGAATTAAGAATGGTCTAATTGCGAGTTTAATATCTTTTTCAAAATGGATAATAGCATTTTTAACAGTTAAATATTTGCTTCCAATCCTAAGACCTTACGTAAATGGAATGATTTCATCAGCATTTATTACGGATATCATTATTGGATCTTTAATTTTTTTTTTTACTATATATTTAGTTTTATTGATTAATAAGGGTCTCAAAAAAACAGGAAATTGGTCCGGGTTAGGTTCGATAGATACTTTGTTCGGCTGCATATTCGGTATTGTTAAAGGTTATGTTTATTTTATTGCAATATTTGCAATAATTAATTTTGCTCATCCATATGAAAGGTGGAATGATTCATTCAATCAAGGTATTACTTTTGATATTATCATTTGGGGTAATGAACTGGTAGTTGAAACTTTTCCTAAAAGATATGAATATATTGATAAAAGTAAAGAAAAGTTAGAGAATTTGAAGTAGAGGAAATATTGTAAAAATGACAAAAATTAAATTTTAATATATTAGGTTCAAGTGGAAGATCGATTAAAAGAAGAATGCGGTATATTTGGTGTCTACAACCACCCTGAGGCCTCTGCATTAGTGGCCCTGGGTTTGCACGCCCTACAACATAGAGGACAGGAAGCATGTGGGATTAATTCTTTTGACGGGAAAAATTTTTACTTAGTTAAAAGAAGAGGTCTTGTAGGAGATAATTTTACTGATCCTAAAATAATAGAACAATTAAAAGGTCATACCGCAATTGGTCATAATAGATACTCTACAACAGGAGCCCCTTTAATAAGAAATATACAGCCTTTTTTTGCGGATTTACATACTGGAGGGCTAGGTATAGCTCATAATGGAAATTTAACCAACGCTATTAGCATACGTGAGAAAATGGTTAAAGATGGCGCGATTTTTCAAACAACTTCTGATACAGAAACTCTTGTACAACTTATAGCAAAATCAAAAAGGATAAAAACAATAGATAAGATTATTGACGCAATATTTCAAGTACATGGTGGATATGCATTAGCAATCATGACTAACAAAAAGCTTGTAGGAGTAAGGGATCCTTATGGTATAAGACCCTTAATATTAGGTAAGCTTAAAAATTCATTTATTTTATCGTCTGAAACTTGCGCTCTAGATATTATCGGTGCTGAATTTGTTAGAGAAATTGAGAACGGTGAAATGATAGTAATCGATAAAAACGGAATTGAAAGCATTAAACCATTTCCAAAAGTTAAACAAAGGCCTTGTGTTTTTGAATATGTTTATTTTTCAAGACCAGATAGTATTGTCGGTGGAAAAGCTGTTCACGAATATAGAAAAAGGTTGGGCGAACAGCTTGCTAAAGAAATTAAAATTGACGCTGATATGGTTTCTGCAGTACCGGATTCTGGCATTCCGGCTGCAATTGGGTACTCAAATGAAGCTGGCATACCTTTTGACATGGGTATAATACGAAATCATTATGTTGGACGTACTTTTATAGAACCTACGCAACAAATTAGGCAACTAGGTGTAAAACTTAAACATAATCCAAATAAAGAAATTATAAAAAATAAAAAACTCATTTTAGTTGATGACTCGATAGTTCGTGGAACAACCTCAAAAAAAATAGTCGATATGCTTTACAATGCAGGAGCAAAAGAAATTCATTTATGCATTTCTAGTCCGCCAATTAAATATCCAGATTATTATGGTATTGACACACCAAATGTTAAGGATTTAATTGCTGCAAATCATTCTATTGAAGAGATAAAAAAAATTATTGGGGTAGATACACTTCAATTTTTAAGTATTGATGGATTATATAGAGCATTAGGATTTGGAAAAAGAGATAATCAAAATCCACAATTTACAGATCACTGTTTTACTGGTGATTATCCTGTTCGACCGGTAGATCAATTAAATCAATTTGAAAAAAATAATCAATTATCTTTACTAAGCAATGTTAGATTATAATTTTATGAATAAGGGTTTTTATTATTTATAAATTTTATGATACTAATTTGATTATATATTTTTAATTGTATTAAAACTTGTTTAACAAAAAAATTTTTATAATCTTTACTAAGTGAAGTAAGTCTATTTCCAAAAGCCTTAAATATTATTGGTTTAGAGTTTACTTGACGTAAAAATTTTATTGTAGGTCTACTTCTTTTATTAAATACCGGTTGATGTTTGGAAATAATATTTTTTAAAACAAGATTAGTGTCCTTATTTTTAATTAATTTTTTCGAATTTATATAAATATCATATAACTTTTTTAATAAAAAATCTCTTTTGATATTTTTTAAAGCTGAAATAAAGATAGGTTTTAAAAGTATATTCGGAAAATTTTTTTCAAAAAAAAATTTAAAATACTCTTCTTTTTTTTTTAAATTTTCTTTTATTAAATCAGTTTTGTTTACAATAACAATTATGTTTTTAAGTTTATTTAATATTAACCTAAATAACTGCTTATCATTTTTTGTAATCTCATCACTACCATCTAAAATAAAAAGAACTACATCGGATATATTTAGTTTTTTTAATGTTTCTATATTTATTAATTTTTGTTTATATTTATAAGATTTAGATTTTTTTTTTAATCCCCCTAAATCTATTAGATTAATTTTAAGATCTTTAAATTCTTTAGATAATTCTATTGGGTAAATTGTTGTACCTGAAATTTCACTTACTTTGGAAATACTGCAGTCTGTAATTTTGTTAAAAATTGTAGATTTCCCAACGTTAGGTTTACCAATGATGCATACGTTTAAATTAGCTATCATTAAAATTTAAGAATAGAGTTTTTTGTATTTATAAACAGGTTATTATTATAAATAATCAAACTTTCATAGTTTTTTGAAACTCTCGTTTTAGAATATTTACTTAAATTGCTTTTATCTAATGAGAATTTAAAGCCCTTATTATCAAAAAGATAAATCCATTTATTTCCAATTATTAATTCTTTGAAAAAATTTTTACTATTTTTTTTATCAATAATTTCTAGTTTTTTATTTAACAATAATTTACCATCAGATTTGTTCATGATGAAAACTCTGTTTTTCCACGTGTTAACAAGATATTTTCCAGTAATTGCAAACCTGTTCGTTGAATAAATGGGTACTGACCATTTTATAAATCCTGATTTAATATCAATGGCATATGTATGACCGTAATTTGTTGATACAAAAATATTACCTTTTCTGTCAACTGTTATTGGACTAGACTTAAACAAAAGAGGTGTATTTTCAAAATTACTAGTTTTAAAAATTAGTGACCATTTAATGTTATTTTTTTTTAAATCTAAACAGTAAATTTCTGCATTATCGTTGGTAAACACTAGGTTATTATTGTATATCGCAATCTGGTAGGACTTGCTGTCCTTTAAGTCTTTAGAGGCAGTTTCAAAACTCCAATTCAAATTACCGTTCTTAGTACTGATGGAGTAAATTTTACTATTACTATTGATTAAAAATAAATTATTACTGTAAATTTTTAAATTAGATTTGAAGGGAACGCCAAAGTTTTTTTTCCATAATAAATTTAGATTTTCAATGTTAAAACAATGAATATTGCCGAGGTTATCAGAAATAAAAATATTATTTTTATAAGCAATTATTTCAAAATTAACGTTATAATTTTTATAGATTTTTCTTTTATATATTTTTTTATATTTTAAGGTTTTAAAATTTAAATCTAAAATAGTTACTTTTGATTTATTGTTTATAGTGATAATTTTATTATTATAAATTATAAACTTATCAATACTTTTGGATATTGATTTTTTTTTTTTGTATAAAGTAATCCCTGTAGGGTATATTAGGTTATTTTTGTTTTGATTACTTTGTGTCCAATCTTTATATGAATAATACTTGTTTTTACTTAATTTATTAATTTTATTAATATCTTTATTATTTAAATTTTTTTGTTGAATTAATATTATTTTTTTTCCTTGATCGGTAAATGACTTAAGGTCAATTAAATTTTCTTTTTTTCCTCCGCATGCAATTAAAAATAAAAAAAAAATACTTAAAAATTTTTTCATTTAAAATTTCTTTGAACCTGTTTTGCTTTTTCAAATTGTTTTGATTTGATATAATAATCATATAGTAGTTTAGTTTTAATCAATTTAAATTTTTCATTAGTTTTTCCTTTTCTAGAGAAGCTTAAAATCTCATTTTCTTTTATATTATCGAAATTCATAATCATGAATTTTATCTCTATCAATTCTTTAAACATATTGTTATCGAAATTTTGAACGTCACTCAAAATTTTTAAAGCTTTTTCTTTATTGTTACTATTGAGATAATATTCAGCCAATTTATTTACCGCTAATAATCTTGCCGTATCATTACCTTTGTCTTTTAATAAATTTAAAATTTGAATACCTCTAATATCTTTATTGTTTAATAAAATATCTGCTTCAATATATTTTGAAATAAAATGTTCTTGTTTTTTATTTTGATAGAGAAAAAAAACTTGCAAAGATATTGGTAGTATTATGAGTATAAATATTATCAAAGAGAATATAATTTTATTTTTTTTTAAAAAATTAAAAATCTTATCTTTTAACAATTCGTCATTTATTTGTGTTTCTAATTCATTTGACATTTAATTATAAATATTTTTTTTTTCTGGAAATTTTTTATTTCTTACATCCATAGAATACCGTTTTACAGCTTTTTTTATACAACTCCTTAAATTTGAATATTTTTTTACAAATTTTGGTACTTTTTTAAACATTCCAAGCATGTCCTCTAATACTAAAATTTGGCCATCACACTCATCAGATGCCCCAATACCAATGATGGGTATTTTAGCGTACTTCATGACTTCTTTTGCAGTTTGGTATTTAACAGCCTCAAGAACAATTGAAAAAACACCACTTTCCTGAATACTTTTTAAATCATTAATAATTTTATTTTTTTCAAATAAGTTTTTTCCCTTAATTTTGTAATCCTTTTTTTGCCTAACTTTTTGAGGTAGTAAACCAATGTGACCCATGACATTAATTTTGTTTTTGATCAAATGTTTAATTATATGAATTATTTCTTTTCCACCCTCTAATTTCACCGCATCACATTTTGTTTCCTTGATAATTCTTAAGGCAGTCTTTTTTGCTGATAATGGGTTTTTGTATGTTCCATATGGCATATCTACAACCATGATTGCTTTACTTACGCCAGATCTTACAGATTTAGCATGTCTAATCATTTCATTTAAACTTACAGACCGCGTTGAAGGATCACCATAATAAACCATTCCTAATGAGTCCCCAACAAGTATAATGTCACAATATTCATCAGCAATTTCGGCATAGAATTTACTATATGAGGTCAAACAAATAATCGGCTTTTTATCTAAATTAATTTTTTTCATTATCTCTTTTTTATTTTATTAACTATAAATTTATCAAAGTCTATTATTGAGGTAAAATTTTTACTCTGATCATTTCCTGGTCTATATATCCCAAATTTTATGTGTGGAGTTTGACATCTTAACATGTCAAAACTTTGATTTTCTAGCACTTTTTCTCCATTGAAATACATATCAAGCATTCCATTAGTTTGTTTAAAGTGTATTAAAAATTTAATATCAACCCATTTATTTAAAATATTTTCAACAAATATTCTATGACTATTATTGGTAGCAAGTTTATATTTTGTAAATGAGCCTTTTTTTATTAAATTTGAAATACTATCGTTTCTATCGTACGGGTATTTACTCAATAAAAGTCTTAAATGTTTATTTCTTCCTTTTGTTTGAATAAATAATAATGGCGAATTACATTTCATAGACTTGTATCCATGTATTTGAAAAATATATTCATAATTATTTTGGAAACCTTCAATCAACCTAAATTTGAACTTAATTTCATAAGAGGTATTTTTTTTAAAAGTACTCTCTTGTTTTAATTCAGCTCTTTCCCAATAAGGTGCTCTATTTCTTATTTTGTTATCACTAGGGCATTTTCCTATTTGTTTGTCACTTAATTGAAGTCTTAAAAATTTGTTTTTTTTTTCTTTTAACCAACTTAAATTTTTATTAGGTTTTTTATATGAAGGAAAACCACAATTATCGTAAAAATGAATATTCCAATCTGTATCTTTATATTTGGAACCTTTTGAATAACCATAAGTCAAGTTTAATAAAAAAAATGTTAAAAGAAATAATGCTATTATTTTCTTCAATTATTATTCCCACTCAATAGTCCCTGGTGGTTTTGATGTAGTGTCATACACCACTCTATTGATACCAGGTACTTCATTAATAATTTTAGTTGATATTTCAGATAAATCATTATGTTTAAAATAATAATAATTTGCAGTCATTCCGTCCTGAGATGTAACTGCTCTTAAAGCACAAACAAATTCATAAGTTCTCGCGTCTCCCATTACACCGACTGACTTAACAGGTAAAAGAACTGCAAATGCTTGCCAAATTTTTTCATACAGCTTCCTTTTTTTTAGTTCATCAATAAAAATTTTATCTGCCTTTTGTAAAATCTCAACTTTCTTCTTATCAATCGAACCTGGTATTCTAATTGCTAGGCCTGGTCCTGGAAATGGATGTCTATTTATAAGAAAATTATTTACTTTAAGTAAATTGCCAAGTTTTCTTACCTCGTCTTTAAACATTTCCTTAAAGGGCTCAATTAATTTAAATTTCATATTTTTTGGTAGTCCCCCTACATTATGGTGCGATTTAATTATTGAAGTTGGACTTCCTGAAAAACTCTTACTTTCAATCAGATCGGGGTAAAGCGTTCCTTGAGCAAGAAAAGTAATATTTTTTTTATTTTTAGTAAATTTTTCAAATATTTTTATAAAAGTTTTTCCAATAATTTTTCTTTTTTTTTCAGGATCTGAAATATTTTTGAGCTTATTTAAAAAATTCTTTTGTGCATTAACTGCAGTGAAAGAATTTTTAAATTTTTTCTTAAAAATATTAATAACTTCTTTCGTTTCTCCCTGCCGCATTAAACCTGTATCTACGTACACGCAAATTAAATTTTTATTAATAGCTTTGTGTAATAAGTGAGCTAAAACACTACTATCCACACCGCCAGACAATGCACACATTACTTTTTGATTTGGGCCGACATTGTCTCTAATTTCTTTAATTAATTTTTGTAATTTATATTGTTCAGTCCAGTTTTTTTTAATTTTACAAATTTTAAATAAAAAATTGGAAAAAAGTTTCTTTCCATTGTTTGTATGAAATACCTCTGGGTGAAACTGGGTGGTGAAAATTTTTTTGCGTTTATTTTCCAAAATTGCAAATTTAGAATTTTTCGAAGATGCAATAACGTTAAAATTTTTGGGCTTAATCATGACAGAGTCAGAATGACTCATCCATACCGTATTTTTCTTATTGGTAAAAAA
>CENP01187682.1_pt1 | contig 24360 bp, 20 predicted proteins | sample 361281 | NCBI WGS metagenome assembly CENP01 (sample SAMEA2591122, study PRJEB7988) | marine metagenome | biome: marine biome (ENVO:00000447); feature: deep chlorophyll maximum layer (ENVO:xxxxxxxx); material: saline water (ENVO:00002010), including plankton (ENVO:xxxxxxxx) | depth 70 m | reverse complement strand
GAAAAACAAGCAAACATTGAGTTACAAGTTATCTCTGAACAACTCAAACTCAATAGAGACTCAATTCTTATTGAGCTTGAAGAGACAAAAAGAAGATTAGATAACCAGATAATGGCCAACCAAGATTTAACTTCAAATAATGAAGTTCTTGCGGACCAAGTTAAGACCCAATATTATAAAATTAGACGAATTCTTGCGTCTTCTTCAAGCACAAATACTGCGGAGCTTGCTAAAGCAAGAGCAGAATTAATCAAACTCCAAGCTTCGGAAAAAGAGTATTTAGCACAAATAGGTAATTTAAAATCTACGCTTTTGAACAATAGTAAAGAGCTAGAAGAATATAAAAAGAATCTGTTGGAAAGTCTAGCCCAAAAAGAGCCTGAAAAATTAGAAAGACAAGATTTTCAAGAGGCAAAAAGTGAACTTTCCATTTCTAATGTGACTATAGCAGGTATAAGGATCAATCGCGGGCAAGCTCAAGAGGTCTCCAAAGCAAAAAAGGTAAAGTTTTTAAAGATTTCCTATGAAATTATGCCAAGCAATATTGGCGTTAAAGAAGACAAAAAAGTTCAAATAAAAATTGTCAATAGTATAGGTGAAGTTTTAAATAACGACAAGGATATTCAGCTAAAAGATGCAGATAACATTTATACCTTAGAACAATCCTTCCTTTATGAAGGCAAAAAAATGAATGAGAGTATAAACTACGCGCATGGAAGTCCTTTAGAACCTGGCAAGTACGCTGTTGAAATCATTGAAAAAGGCAAAGTAATCGCTATTGGAGACTTCCTTCTAAAATAGGGAAATACACAAACTGTGCATAATTAGAACAAATTTTCTCTTTATTCTCAAGCTATATTTGACTTTAAATTGGTCAAATACACTGAAAATGAAATAAAATCACTTGATTGGAAGGAGCACATTCGCCTCAGACCTGGCATGTATATTGGCAAGTTGGGAAATGGCGACTCTCCTGACGATGGTGTTTATGTCTTAATCAAAGAAATTATTGACAACTCCATAGACGAACACGTTATGGGGCACGGAAAAAAAATTGATATTAAAATTGAAAACACAAAAGTCTCAATACGAGATTACGGTCGTGGAATACCACTTGGCAAGGTAGTAGACTGCGTCTCTAAGATAAATACAGGCGGTAAATACGACAGCGCTGCATTCCAAAAATCTGTTGGCTTAAACGGAGTGGGAACCAAAGCAGTAAACGCCTTATCTACATATTTTACGGTCCACTCGTTTAGAGACGGTCAATCCAAAAAAGCAACTTTTTCGAAAGGTGAATTACAAAAAGATGAAGACTTATTAAGTAAAGAACCCAATGGAACATTTATTGAGTTTATTGCAGATCACGAGATTTTTAAAAACTTTAAATTCATCAGTGAATACGTTGAATCTCAACTATGGAATTATGCGTATTTGAATGCAGGATTGGCAATAAACTTCAATGGGAAAACACTTATTTCAAAAAATGGCTTATTGGATTTACTAGAAAAAAGAGCTCAACATAAACATTTGCGCTACCCCGCAATACATTTACAAGATGAGGACATTGAAATTGCCTTTAGCCACAATGACCACTACGGCGAAGATTATTTCTCTTTTGTCAACGGTCAATTCACCACCCAGGGCGGTACACATCTTTCTGCATTTAAAGAAGCTCTGGTAAGAACTGTTAGAGAACATTTCAACAAAAACTTTGACCCAGCCGATGTAAGGCAAAGTATTATGGCCGCTGTAAGTATAAGGGTCATGGAACCTGTTTTTGAATCCCAAACAAAAACAAAACTAGGCAGTACAGAAATGGGAGGAGACAAACCAACCATTCGAACATTTTTAAACGACTTCTTTAAAAATAAACTTGATAATTTTTTGCATAGAAATCCTGAATTGTCCAAATCTCTTTTGCAGAGAATTCAACAATCTGAAAAAGAAAGAAAAGAGATAGCCGGTGTAAAAAAATTAGCCAAAGAGAAAGCTAAAAAAGCCAATCTTCACAACAAAAAATTGAGAGATTGTAGAGTTCATTTGGGTAATGAAAAAAATGAAAATCGTTATGAAAGCACTCTATTCATTACTGAAGGTGATTCGGCTAGTGGCTCCATTACAAAAGCACGAAGTGTCGAAACACAAGCTGTTTTCTCTTTAAAAGGCAAACCTCTTAATTGCTTTGGGCTGAAAAAGAGAACAGTATATGAAAACGAAGAATTTAATTTACTACAACATGCCTTAAACATTGAAGAGAGTATCGAGAATTTACGTTATAACAAGATTGTAATTGCAACAGACGCAGATGTGGATGGCATGCATATTAGACTTTTAATGCTCACTTTTTTCTTGCAATTTTTCCCTGACGTTGTCAGAGATGGTCATTTGTACATTTTGGAAACACCGCTATTTCGAGTAAGAAATAAAAAAGAAACATTTTATTGTTATTCAGAAAAAGAACGAAAGAAAGCTATTGCTCAATGTTCAAAGGGCAACAATAAAGCAGAAATTACACGATTTAAAGGTCTAGGAGAAATAAGCCCGGATGAATTCAAAGGTTTTATTGGTGAAGATATACGCCTAAGTCCAGTTATATTAGAAACCAATACTTCAATTGAGGAATTGTTGTCGTATTTCATGGGCAAAAACACACCAGATAGACAAAAATTCATTATTGAAAATCTGAAAATTGAAAAAGACGAATTAGAAGAAGCAGCAGCCTAACAACTTGCTCTATTTTTTGGTTTTTAAATAATCGTATAAAGTGTAAATAGGTTTTTTAACGACCTTACCCATATGAATACCTTTTTCACTCAACACGCTATTAAGTTCATCTTTAAAATAGTATGAAACAGAGCCTATAAAATGAACAGGCAATTCTTTATAGTTATCATAGCACGCAATGTGAAAAGTACAAAACTGTTCAAAACCATTTTTTAATATTTCTTGTACATAATCTGACTTTTGAAAAAGTCCAAAAATTTTCATAAATGAGGCGAGATAAACATTCGGGTGTGGTTTAGAGTAAACACCTTCGAAAATAGATTCTTTTGTCAAAGCAAGTTCATCATTGAGATAAGAATAAATTTCTCTTGGCAACCTATTGTATAAAAAATCTCTTAGCAATATTTTGCCAAAATATGTACCGCTTGCCTCGTCACCCAAGGTAAAACCTAGAGCAGGGACCTTTTCAATAGATTTCTTGCCATCCCAATAAGTTGAATTAGACCCTGTACCAAGAATACAAGCAATGCCTTTTTTATTTGGCGTAACAGATAATGCTGCTCCTTCTAAGTCATGACCTACATGAATACTTGCATGCTTAAAAACTTTTTCTAAGGCTTTATTAATTTCAATATTTCTTGTAGGGTTACTACAACCAGCGCCATAAAAAAAAACATAGTCGACTTTTGAAGCATTATCCACCAATAATTTGTTCTCTTCTAATTTGGCAGCAACAAATTCTTTTGAATGAAAAAATGGGTTAAAACCCATTGTCACTGCTTCTAGCTCATCAACTTTATTAGATAAGATCCAATCGCATTTTGTTGAGCCACTATCTGCAACTACTAGCACTATACAAATTTAATCATGCTTATGAGAACTAAAATTAGTTTCTTAAAAGGTTCAGATAAAATTTTGGAGATTTTAATTTAGCGCGTAGATCCACATCTTCGAACATACAAGTAATTGTGTGCCTTAATGTGGTATTTTTATTCGCTTTATTTACCACTAAATTAAATAGCCATGGAAATCTAACCAATTTTTGCATTATCCTACTTAATCGAAGCTCTGACCATAATTTTTGATACACAAGTTGATCATAATGCTGCTTCAGAAAACTTTGAGCAAAATTTTTTGATTGAATAGCTAAATGGGCGCATTCAGCTGCCAACTTACCACTATTCAGTGCGTTACCAATGCCTTCCCCAGTGAATGGATCAATCAATGACGCAGCGTCACCGGTCAACAAAATACCGTCATCACTCAATGGTCGTTTTTTTGAACCAAGTGGCAGGCCCCATCCCAATATTTCTCCTTCTAAATTTGCCGACTTAAAACGTTCTTTAAATTGGGGTAAGGCTAAAACTTCCTGTAATTTTTGTTTTAGGTTTATCTTATCTTTACTTATTTGACTGCTTAGCATGCCTAAACCTATGTTTGCATAACCTTCCGCCATTGGAAATATCCAGAAATACCCCGGTAAAATATCTTTTACAAAGTGTAATTCAATAAATCCTTGCGGATCCAACCCACTTACGCCGTTGTAGTAGGCCCTTAGCCCTGCGCAAAAATGATCCTTTTCAATTTTAAAATTATGTGTTTTTCTTGCCCAATTTGATTGTGCACCTGCAGCACTGATTATAATTTTTGATTTAATTACACGCTGATTTGTTTGAATTTCCCATATATCATTTTGTCTTTTTGCGCTTAATACTTCGGTATTTTCCATAAGCCTATTTTTCACTTTAGACGCCAAAAAAGTATCAAAGTCAATTCGTCTAGAAATAAAACCAGGGGCTTGTTTATTTTGGTTACTATTTGTGCTAAAGGGCACTTTCAACACTTGTTTATTGGGAGCGCCAAAAATTACGCCGTTTGATGGAAGGAATTGCGCTGAGCGATGGTCGATTTCATTTAACCAAGTAGTGTTGGTTTTTCGAAAAAAATCAACAACCTTTCCGCTTAGGGCGTCACCACAAATCTTATCTCTTGGGAAACACTCTTTCTCCAAAAGCATGTGATCAACACCTAGTTTGCTTAAATGCATCGATGCAGCACATCCAGCAGGCCCTGCACCTACAATTACCACGTCTGTATTCTTCGATTGCAATTTATTTTTCACTTATTTTACTGCGAATTAAGCACCAATTTCTTGAAGAAACTTTGGCCTCTGAAACTAAACTTAATCAAGTAAACACCAGTTTGCAGGGAAGGTAATGTTATCTTATTCTGATAAAAATCTGATTCATATACTTTTCTTCCTATGATGGAATAAATTGTATAGCTTTTTTGGATATCTTCAGGCAATCCTCGAATAAAAATCTCACCATTACTTGGATTTGGGAACAACTCAATGTGGTTGTCATTGAAAGCAGTATTTATGCCTATTGTATCGTTTTTGCAAAATCCTAAGTAAACATATAAACCTCCTCTTGCATGACCCACCAACATATCCATACATCCATCATTGTTTATATCTCCCAATACTGGATGAGAATTCCAACCAAAATCAAATTTGATTGAATCTGAATCGGATGAAAAATAAACTTGACCAGTATCAGTAAAAATTGCCCCAGAAGCCGCGCCGCTTAAGAAATAAATTTGTTCCTCATCTTTGGCCAAAGTAGGACATGAATAACCGTCTTGCGCAAAACCTGGGGGATTTACGTCTGATCTATATTCATTTACAAACAAGCCAAAAATGCTATCTTCCGACAACTCAAACTTTGACAGTTCTTTCGATCCAATATTTTCATAATAGTTGATATTACCTTCATATTCGCCAATGAATAAATCTAATAATCCATCTTCATTATAATCAAATAGGGTTGGTGCAGAAGCAGCGCCTATGTCGATACCCTTCCAAAGCGTATCTTTCAATACAAAATTTGCTTGTAATGAATCCCCTACATTTTCGAAATACCACAGATCGCCTTGCTTTCTACCTATTATCATATCCTTATCTCCATCGTCGTCAATATCTCCAAATGAAGGGGCTACTTTTTGCAGATTATATGTTGAGAGTTCTCCAAAATTTTCATCTTCAATTTTGAATTTTATATTCTGCTTGTCAGAAACGTTTATTAAAAGAGCAAGTCTATCGCTACTATCTTTTGTAATTCCGTAATCACCATTACTTGCCACAACAATGTCTAAATCACCATCAGTATCTATATCAACCAACGTTGGCTTTGAAAAACCTCCAAGATCAAAAATCATATCCGTCAAGAACGGAATCGATTTTGACAATTCAAAGGCGTTTTTCTTGCTATTAGGGAAACAAATAACTTGATCTCTTTCATGAAAGACACCTGAGCTTTTATCTGATAGATTTACGGTAACAACCAAGTCTTTTGTTTCATTCCCATCAATATCAATTAGATATGCTGCAGGAAATGTCTCTATATCAGCTCGATCGTCGGAGGATGGGAATGATGTGTCGTAAGAAATCATAGAGTCTACATCCAAAGCAAAATCTGATTTCCCATTTTCTAGATAAATAAGGTTGCTAAACCCAGCGTTTCCAAGCAGAAGATCCATATCTCCATCAGAGTCATAGTCTAAAGTAAGGAGAGAACTTCCACCTATATGTTTTTTATATCGGTAAACAGTTCCCGGGCAAAACATGCCTCTTTGCAAGTTAATAGCATTTGTGGTAGAACCTTCCTCAAAATTACCCCAACAATCGTCTGGAAGTTCAAAACTCAATTTTTCTAAACTAAGTTGATTCTCGATGACATTATTTAAAAAATATTGAATGCCCTGGCCAAAAGTATTTAATGCCAATATATCAATATCACCATCATTGTCTAAATCTGATATACTAGGAATATTTAGCTTTCCTACTTCTATCCCATTTGAATCAAGTGGTGGTGGGTAAAAATTGTATGCCTGAATATTGCCGTCTGCAAGTTTAAATTTAGCTTTTTCACCAAAGGCACTGATATTTTTGTAAACACCCATTGAAAAAATTGATTTAAAAAATAAATCTTTTTTCCCATCACCATTATAATCTTTAAACAAAGCAAAGCCCTCTTTTACCTTAGGTAAATAGGTCAAATACTGGGGCGCGTATTCCCATTGGTTCTGTTCCCGTAAGTAACCAGTAAAACAACTACAAGTTCTGTCGTACACAACCAAATCATCGGTACCATCATTATTTAAATCTAAGTGCGAAAATTGTGGTTGATTCATCCCACCGGCAAAAGCATGTTTCAATACTTTACCATCACGGGTTATAATTTGAACCCTTTGTGATGATTCTAATAGTTGAAGTCGGGTTTGGGCGTACAAATCGTTCCAAAAAGTAGCCACTATAAGAACAAGTATGCATCTAATCGGATAAAATGTTTTCAATTTTGATTTCTTTTGTTTCATTGAATGTCTAAGGAGTTCTTATATAAATATTTACAACAAGGAAAGGGTAAAGTTACAACAGACTCAAGAAAAATTCAAAAAGGTGATGTTTTTTTTGCTTTAAAGGGTGATAATTTCAATGGAAATCTCTTTGCAAAAGATGCCTTGGAGAAGGGCTGCTCAATGGTAGTAATTGATGAGGATATTCTTCCAAAATCAAAGCATGTTTTGCGCGTAGAAAACGTCCTAAGCTTTTTACAAGAAATCGCAATATTACATAGAAACAGTTTTAACATTCCTGTTATAGCAATTGGAGGCAGCAACGGAAAAACAACAACAAAAGAGTTATTATTTTATGTTCTTGCAAGGAAATTTAGGGTTCACAAAACCCCGGGAAATTTCAATAACCACATCGGTGTTCCATTAAGCATTCTTGGGATAAATAAAGATACAGAAATAGCTATTATTGAGTTGGGCACAAATTCTTTGGGAGAAATTGCTCAATTGTGCCAAATTGCCCAACCAAACTTTGGCTTAATTACTAATATTGGCAAAGAACATCTTGAGGGTTTTGGCTCTCTAGAAAATATTGCAAAAGAAGAAAGCGAGTTGTTTTTGTGGCTACATAAAAATGGAGGAACTGCATTTGTCAATGGAAATGATGAGTGGCTTATGAGAATGAGCAGAAGCTTGACAAATCGCATAGTTTTCCCTGAGGAATACACATGGACCATTCAAAACAAAAAACTAATGCCCAAAATTGAATTTACTTTAAATGGCATTTCTTTTTTTAGCGATCTTATGGGTGATTACAACTTTCAAAACATTCAATTTGCCCTTGGTGTAGGACATTATTTCAAGATAGAATTAGAAGAAATACAGAAAGGTATAGCAGAGTATATACCAAAAAACCAAAGATCACAATGGGTAAAGTGGCGAAATAACGATGTGCTACTCGATTGTTATAATGCAAATCCAAGTAGTATGGAACTTGCGGTACATAATTTTTCCCAATTACATGGAAACAAAATATTGATTTTGGGGGATATGTTTGAGCTAGGAAAAGAAGAAATAAGTGAACATCAAAAGATCATTGATCTATGTGAAAAATTAGATTTTAAAAATGTTTCCTTGGTAGGCACCCGTTTTGGAAAATGTAAGCACAACTATCGTCATTATCCTAAAACGGAGATGGTAAAACTTTTAGAAATGAATACTTCAAGCTCTTTTATTCTAGTAAAAGGAAGCCGAGGGATGAAGCTAGAATCTTTATTTTCCAGCTAAAGTTGTTTCTGTAAGGTAAAATGTGTTTTGGTATTTTGTACACCAAGTTTTTGGAAAAGTTTAAGCATTCTTGGATTAAAATCACCTACCCAAGCCAACTCAGTTGATTTAATATGGGGATCTCTTTTTAAATTCTCGTACTGACGGTATATCAAAGCATAGGCTATCCCCTTACCTTGATATTCTGGGACTACCCCAAATATGATTCCCCGAATTCTGTCAACATGAATTTTATTTTTATGCCATAAAAATTTCAGCTTCCCAAGCAAATTAAGGTTCCCATTTACTTTTTTGAAAATTTGATTCACATCAATTACGGATAAATAAAATCCCACAGGAATACTATTTACATAAGCAAATAGTAAGACATCTTCCCTAATTATTGATTTTAAAGCGTGGAATAATGAATGAACCCTTTTTACCGAAAGTGGTACATAATGTTTATGCTCTTTCCATGCATCGTTATAAATTTTATGGAAGTCCTGTACAAAATCATCCAATGCACTTTTTTTGAAGGATTTAATCTCTAAACCTTCTATTTTATAGGCTTTTTCAGCTATTTTTTTAAACTTATCTCCATCAAAATTCTCGATATGAAGTTCACTGGTATTTTGTTCTATTATCTTTTTATATCCTAACTTTTCAAAAAAGGGGATATAATAGGGCGGATTGTAATTTTCTTGGTAACTTGGTCTTTTGAATCCTTTGACCATTAAACCCCAAAACTTATCTCTTTCCCCAAAATTTACTATACCTTGAACTTTTGTTTTTCCTTTATCCTTAATCCAATTCTCCGCCTTGTCTAAAAGCTTCTTTGCGTAGTCTACATTGTCAAGACATTCAAAAAAACCTATTCCACCATAATCTCTGTCCTCCCATACAAATGCTGAAATTCTTCCGATAGGCTCATTTTTTTTTGTTAAAATCCACCTAGCAGCATCGCCCTTTGAGAATTGTAAATTTTTCTTTGGATCAAAAATTTGCTCAATATCTTGTTTGATGTGCGGGATCCACTGCTCGTCATTTTTATATATCTTATATGGTACCTTGTGAAAATCAGCTATTTGACGCCTACTAACTACCTTAACCAATTTAATAATTTCATTCATCTCAAACTGTTACTTAAATAAACGAAACAATTGTCATTCATTTTGTTCTGCTTAAATAACTTTGCCCACAAAGATGAACTTTAAGTAATATAAATTTTAATTTTTATTTCTTTCAACTTAACAAAAACAAAATGAAAAATCTTTTACGAATTGTACTAATTATACTATTAACTGGACTTTTTGCTTGGACTTTGTTTTATTTAAATCAAAAATCTAAACAAAAACCAATTACATATAGTGTAATCAAAGCTTCATATCAAAACATCATAAAAAAAACGGTTGCCACTGGAAAAGTTCAACCTGAAAATGAAATTGAAATAAAACCAAATGTTTCGGGAATAATTGATCAACTTTATGTTGAACCAGGAGATCGAGTAAATATTGGTGATTTAATCGCCAGAATAAAAATTATTCCCAATGTAGCAAGTCTAAACAACGCTAAAAACCGATTAAACCAAGCCAAAATTTCTTTAGGAAACAGCAAAAGACAATTAGATAGAACCACCAAACTCTTTCGGGATAAGGTAATTTCACAACAACAATTTGAACAGGACGAACTTGCCTATCAACGAGCCAAACAAGAATTAGAAGCGGCTCAAAACTCACTACAAATTATTGAAAAAGGGAGCGCTTCGAAACTAGGAAAATCTAATAATACCTTGATTAAAAGTACTATTGCAGGAATGGTTTTGGATGTCCCAGTCGAAAAGGGGAATTCAGTTATTGAAGCCAACAACTTCAACCCTGGCACAACTATCGCTTTTATTGCAGATATGGGGGAAATGATTTTTGATGGGAAAGTTGACGAAAGTGAAGTAGGCAAATTGAAAATTGGCATGAATATTCTTCTTAACATTGGGGCAATTGAAAACGAAACTTTTAAAGGAAATTTAAAATACATCGCTCCAAAAGGTTTGTTGGATCAAGGTGCAGTACAGTTCCAAGTAAAAGCATCTATAGAGCAGAAAAAGAAACTTTTTATTAGATCAGGATACAGCGCCAATGCAGATATTGTTTTAGAAAAAAAAGACAACATTTTGGCCATTCCTGAACGGATATTACACTTTGAAGGAGAAAAAATCTATGTTTTTGTGGAAACCAGCGAGCAAAATTTTGAAAAAAGAGAAATTCAACTTGGCTTAAGTGACGGAATTAAAGTAGAAGTTGTTAGCGGAATAGATGACCAAACAAAACTCAGAGCCAACCCTATTCCCTAGCGTTTAGAAATTTTGTTTTGACTAATTGTTCTCTGCGACTTACTCTTAAATCTGTTGTCTGATTTTTGAATAAACAAAGCATGTTTGGTTTTCCTTCCTTGAACGCGTCTTCTCCACATTTTAAAGCTACTTCTTTTCATTTCACTTCTCATTATCTCTATTACCTCTTGCTCTTTTAAACCAAATTGTAGTTTTATCGCATCAAAAGGCGTACGATCTTCCCAAGCCATTTCTACAATTCGGTCAATATCTTGTGTACTAATATTTTTATGCTTTTTCATAATCTATTTTTGCAGACAACATTTTTTGGATAAATGATAATGAATCAGTTTTTCTTAGAGTCAATTTATGACCCTGCGCGTGAATACTTAATCTTTTAGATTTGTATACGGACAAATGATAAAATGGTATACACCAAGCCCAAGTTTGACTTTTCTTATTGAAATAAACCACAATACCTTTGGGTCTAAGCTCAATATTTATGTAAGTTAGATAAGGGTTTTGATTTATAAATTCTACAAGACCTACACTAACATCGTCAACCAATATACGAGGGCTTCCTACTCCTTTTTTCTTCAACTTTTGAATAAGAGAAAAGGGCCTACCAACTAGCTGATTCATTGAGACAATAACATCCTTATCTTTATAAGTGGTTTTGAAAATCAACTTATATCCAACAATTTTATAGCAACAATTGATTTAAATTTATTCAAAAATTATAACTAGCTAATTATCAAATAAAATTCAATTTGAAATAACAAGCACAGCAATAATCTAGATGGAACAAAGTAATCAATTGCGTCTCAAATAGATTTGAATATTGTGCAGAAAATCAAATGAAGCAATCCATTAAACAGAAAACCGTCTAGAGAAATACATACTTCAATTCAATTTGAAGAGAGCCACGAGTTTGATGAATTTGCCTCTCTTACTTAATTTTAACCTTCGTTATTTTGCTTTTCAGCAGTTTCAGTTTGGTTGGTTTCAATTTTTGATGCGGTTGAATTCTCATTAAGAATATCATTAATATCACCAATGACAACCCCTGAGTCTTGCTTATTGGGTGAAGCAACAGAAACTTGTTTGTTAACCAATTTAAGATTGGCATTTCTTACTTTCGCTCGTGCTTTGTTCTTTTGTCCTTTTCTTTCTAATCTTGTAACTGCCATTTCTTAAAGATCCACAAAATTATAGAGAAAAAGTGAAATCAAAAAAAGTAAATGAACAAAAATAAATATTGGAACAAAATTATTGCCAACACGAGTGAGCTTGGTGCTGGGACTAAAGGCGCCAGTCTTGGACTACAAGCGCTACAAGCGGTAGACAACAGTTTTCTTGATTCAAGTGAAATAGAGTTAATTAAAAACCCTGATAAGAATTTTGGTACAGATGGTCTTCAAAAAATTAAACGATTAAATTCCATTGTAAAGGCAAATAAAAAAACTTGCCAAAGTGTTGCTAAAACTCTTCAAAACCATGACCGAATTCTGTTATTAACCGGAGACCATAGCAATGCAATTGGGGGTATTGCTGGACTAAAAAAGTTTGCCCAAGAAAAAACCATAGGCGTGATTTGGATTGATGCTCATGCCGACTTACACATCCCAGACAGTTCTCCAAGTGGCAACATACATGGTATGCCTTTAGGCGCATGTTTAGATGATGGTAATAAAAAGCATTCCGAAGATTGGGAAGAAATAATTAATCTCTCAGGTTATTGTCCAGCTTTACGAGCTGAAAATATCGAATTTATTGGGATTCGAGATTTAGAAGCTATTGAGTGGCAAATAATTCAAAATAAAAAAATTCGATATACCAAAGTTGAGGAGGCAAGAAAAATAGGTGTAAATCGATTGGCTGAAAGTTGTTTGAAAAACTTAGACTCAACAGATTTTATTTACCTCTCATTTGACGTCGACGTTCTCGACCCTAGTATTTCTAAAGGTACAGGAACTCCAGTTTTTGGCGGATTTTCAGCCCATGAAGTGGGACAGATGTTGCACGTGTTCTTGCAAAGTCAAAAAGTAAAAGTTCTTGAGATAACGGAAATAAATCCTTTGTTGGACAGTGAAAATAGAATGGCAAAGACCGTAAATGAAATAATGAGCAACCTTTAGTAGTTATAGCCAATCAACAATAATTATCGGCATAACATCAACATTTGTTCAATTTAACCGTTGAATATTTACTTTTGACACTAAACAAAATGGCAAAAATATTTACAGAAGCAAACTGGGAAAATGACGTATTGAATTCTGATAGACCAGTATTGGTCGATTTTTGGGCTGAATGGTGTGGTCCTTGCCGCATGGTAGGGCCAGTCGTAGAAGAAATAGCAAATGACTATGAAGGAAAGGCAGTCGTAGGAAAACTAAATGTGGATGAAGAACCTTCAGTTTCTATGAAGTATGGTATCAGAAGTATTCCAACACTTTTGGTTTTTAAGGGTGGTGAAGTTGTAGATAAGATTATTGGTGCAGTTCCAAAAAGCTCAATTACAGAAAAAATTGACAATCAATTGGCTTAGACTTAAGCTAAAATTACCACTCCAGTTCGTAATTTTTGAGTTTTTAACTCATGACGATAAAAAAGGAGGACATATTACTTCCAGGTAGTCTTCAACTTATTGCAAAAAAAGCAGTTGAAGGTTTTATCATAGGTTTACATAAAAGCCCTTATCACGGTTTTTCTGTAGAGTTTGCTGAGCACAGATCTTACAACTCTGGGGATTCTGCAAAGGATATTGATTGGAAGCTTTATGCTAGAACGGATAAATTGTTTGTCAAAAAATATGAGGAAGAAACCAACCTCAGAGCAATGATTGTTTTGGACAACTCTTCTTCTATGCACTATCCTAAGAATACAAAAAGTAAAATTAATGACTCAATCCTATGTTCAGCTGCTTTATTGTATCTTTTAGAGAAGCAAAATGATGCTTTCGGAATTTGTTTTTTTAACCAAAAAATAGATTATCAAACAGACGTAAAATCTACAAAATCACATTTGGCTAGATTATTTGCACTATTAGAAATAGAGTTAATCAAAGCCCAAATAAGCGCCAAAACAGAAATTAGCCAGTCTTTACAACAAATAGCGGAAACAAATAACAGAGGGTCGTTGGTAATAATTTTTACTGATTTTTTGCATAACAATTTGGACGAAGTATTTTCAGCTATCGGACATCTTAGGTTTAATAGACACGAGGTCATTGTATTTCATTTATTCGATAATCGTACTGAAAAAATGTTCGATTTTGACAATCGGCCATACCTCTTTGAAGACCTAGAAACTGGAGAAAAGATAAAAATTGAGCCAGATTCGGTTAAAAACTCCTACACCCAAAGAATTTCTAACTTACATAGGAACATAAAAGAAAAATGTGCCAAATTAAAGGTAGATTATGTACCACTCGATCTCACAAACCCAGTTCATCAGGTACTAAGCAAATTTTTACAAAAAAGAGGCGTTATGAAAAGTTAATTTTCTATTTGACCATCTTTCAGGCGAATAATTCTTTGTGTTTGATTGGCAATTTCTTGCTCATGGGTTACCACAACAATTGTTTTGTTTTCGCTATTTATCTCCTTAATTAATTCCATTATATCTTGGCTGGTTTTGGAGTCTAAAGCTCCAGTAGGCTCATCAGCCAAAATTAATTTAGGCGAAGTTGCTAACGCTCGTGCAATAGCTACACGTTGCTTTTGTCCTCCAGACAATTGAGTTGGTAAATGCGTAGACCATTCTTTCAAACCTACTTTCTCTAAGAAATATTCAGCTTTTCCTAGCCTTTCTTTTCTTTTAATGCCTTGATAATAAAGAGGTAATTCTACATTTTCTAACGCACTTTTAAATGGTATAAGATTGAATGATTGAAAAACAAAACCTATACTTTTACCACGCAACTTTGCAGCTTTTGTTTCATTTAGTTTTTCAATAAGTACGTTATCCAGATGATAAGACCCATTGTCATAATTGTCAAGTAAGCCCAAAATATTTAGCAAAGTAGATTTCCCCGACCCTGAGGTACCCATAATTGATACCAATTCACCCTGGGCAATTATTAAATCAATGCCCTTTAATACTTTAAGCTGTCTCCCACTAATTTCATATGATTTTTCAATGCCCTTTAATTGCAACATGCTCATGCGATATTAGTCCAATCTTTATACTTATTTTTTGATTTGAGGTAATTTCTTATTTCTACATTTTCAGCTTTATCTAGATTAGGGTCATTAATTATTAATTCTTGGGCAGCTCCTCTGCATTCCACAAGTAAATCTTCATCTTCTACCATACTAGTAAGTTTCAGCTGTGGACCACCACTTTGCCTTGTCCCATCCATCTCACCTGGACCACGAAGCTTTAAATCATATTCCGCTAACTTAAAACCGTCATTTGTATGAACCATAGCAATGAGGCGTTTTTTAGAAGTTTCAGAAATTTTTGAACCGGTCATAAGTATACAATAACTTTGGTATGCTCCCCTCCCCACTCTTCCTCTAAGTTGATGGAGCTGCGACAAGCCAAATTTTTCGCTGCTTTCAATAACCATGATTGAAGCATTAGGCACATTTACACCTACTTCAACCACAGTTGTGGCTACCAATATATTGCAAATTCCTTCTTCAAATCTTTTCATAGCGGCTCTTTTTTCTAAAGAACTCATTCCACCATGCAACATATCAACTTGAAAATCAGGCCTTTTAAAGACATCTACCAATTGGTCAAAGCCATGATTTAGGTTTTTGTAATTGAGTTTTTCCGAGGCTTCTATAAGTGGAAAAACAAAGTATGCTTGCCTACCAGCTTGTATTTGCTCTTTGACAAATTTATAAAGCTTATATCTTTCATTTTCTGCACGAACCGCAGTTTTTATTGGCTTCCTGCCTACTGGTAGTTGGTCAATTTTTGACACATCCAAATCTCCATAAAAACTTAGTGCCATTGTCCTTGGTATTGGGGTTGCTGTCATTACCAAGAAATGTGGATGTTGATTGCCTTTTTCTAATAACCTTGCTCTTTGAGCAACGCCAAACCTATGTTGTTCATCAATTATAACTAACCCTAAGGATTTAAATTTTACGTGCTCTTCAATCAATGCATGTGTTCCTATTAAAATTCTGCAATCACCATTTTGTAAATCAGCATTCAATTTTTTTCTTTCAGAATTTTTTGTTGAACCAGTTAGCAACCCAATTGAAATACCTAATGGAAATAATAAGTCAGAAAATGATTTGTAGTGCTGTTGAGCCAAAATTTCAGTGGGGGCCATAATAGAAATCTGATGACCATTATCAATTGCAATGAGTGCAATTAGGAGCGCAACTATGGTTTTTCCACTTCCAACATCACCTTGTAAAAGTCTATTCATTTGCTGACCAGATTTTAAGTCATCCCAAATCTCAGTAACTACATTTTTTTGGGCATCAGTTAACGTAAATGGCAATACATCATCATAAAATTTTTTAAAGTAATGTCCAACTTTTGGCATAATGATTCCTGGAGCGTTTGTCTTTCTTCCTTGTCGAATCATTAAAAATCTCAATTGCAAAAAAAATAGCTCTTCAAACTTCAATCTTCTTAAGGCCAACTTCAATTCCCCTTGAGAGTCGGGCATGTGTATTTTTATAAACGCTGTTTGTCTATCTATTAAATCGAACTTATTTCTAATTTCTTTAGATAAATTTTCTGGTATAAAAATGCCTTTCCCATCCAATAATTTCCTAAATATTTCTCTAAATATTTTTTGCTCTATTTTTCTTTTTTTGAGTAACTCTGTTAAAGGATAAACTGCTGTCAATGAGTTGCTTATTTGATTATTATTTGACCACAAGTTCAGCTCAGGATGAGAAAATGAAAATTTGCCTTTGTAAGCACTCGGCTTTCCAAATAATATATACTCCTCACCTTCATGTAATTTTTTTTCAATCCATTGTATCTGTTTAAACCAAACCATATTTACAGAGCCAGTTTGATCAGTAAAAACTGCTTTTAAAAATGGTTTTCTTGGATTTCCCCCTTTTTGAATATGACCAATGGTTCCTTTGAGTTGTACCTTGGATAGGTCGTTTTTCAAATCCTTTATTTGTAATATTCTCGTTCGATCAACATATCGAAGTGGGAAATGATACAATATATCTTCTACAGTAGAAATATTCAATTCTCTCTTAAATAGAGCAGATCTAATCTCTCCTACTCCTTTTAGATATGTTATTTCCGTACTTAAATTCACATTATCTCTGCATCCATGTACCAATCATTGCGCCCAGTTCCATCATCCACGCAATGCCAACATGAACAATTAACCCACCCCAAATTGACCTTCCGTAAAATGTAATAACACCAAGTATAGTGCCTCCAAAAAAGGAACTTATCGCTTCACCCATTGGTTTGCCAAAATGGATAACAACATAAAATGTAGATGCAGCCAAAATAGCTTGAGAGCCCAAAACCCTTATTGCGCCCAAAATTAAAAAACCTCTAAAGAAAAGCTCGATACTAAAAAAATCCATACCATAAAATAGTTCATAAATCAAAAAATACTTCCAATGCTGCATATTTTGAATACTGTAAGAATGAAGAAATTTTGCCCTTGGGTAGGCCCCCAAAAAATCACTTTGGGTAGATGCCAAAGTAATCAATGGAACCATCAACAAAAGCATCATGAAATAAGGTCTCAAATTAAAATTATAGCCTGTACATCCATAGAATGATTGTCTTTTTCTTTCAAAAAGAAACCAGAAAATTAAAATTGGGATGAGCACTATGCAAAAACGAAAAACAGAATTTGTAATTCTGTTCCAAAATATTTCATGAGCAGAGTGCTCATAAAATATCTTCAGCCAATCGTTGAAATGGTAATAAGAAAATCTACAAGCGAAAATCAACGTAGTAAATAAAATGAATACATAAAAAAAGGGTTTTTTGAAATGAATATAATTCCCTGAAAAAAAAGATTGGATGATCACTGGTAAAATGAAAACAAGGAAAAAAAGAAGCCAGTAGATTAAAACAACATAGCTTTCTAATCCATGTACATTTCTAATCCAATTAAACATACCAAGACCCCAGTTCAAATAAATTAGAATAGCATTTAGAACAAGAATTGTAATAAATGAATCCCAACGAAAATCATGCTTAAAAAAATTTTTAAAGTATCCGAGGACTGAGACCACGATACAAAGTAAAAAAAACCATGTATATATCTTGTGTATCAAATTTATCCGTCTACAACTACTTTTGGATAAATGCCTAAATTTTCCCATTTACACTGCCATACACAATTTTCACTTTTAGATGGAGCAGCAAAGATTCCTGACTTAATCAATAAGGCTAAAATAGATGGGCAGCCAGCTGTAGCGATCACCGATCATGGCAATATGTTTGGTGCTTTTCATTTTGTGAATCAGGCACAAAAAGCAGGTGTAAAACCTATAGTAGGTTGCGAATTTTATTTGGTTGAAGATCGGCACAGGCAGCAATTCAGCAGAGGAGAAAAAGACATTAGACATCACCAGCTGTTGCTCGCCAAAAATCAGATCGGCTATCAAAATTTATCTAAATTATGTTCACTAGGTTACATGGAAGGTCTTTATGGAAAATACCCTAGAATTGATAAATCACTATTGGTTAAATACAAAGAAGGCATCATTGCAACCTCTTGTTGCATCGGTGCTGAAATTCCACAGACTATTCTAAAACAAGGAAAAGAAGCGGCAGAGCAAAAGCTTAAATGGTGGCTTGAACAATTCGGCTCAGATTATTTCATTGAAATACAACGACATGGGTTAAAAAATATAGACAACACGGGCATGAGTCAGGAAGATGTGAACCAAATTCTAATTGGATTTGCCAAAAAAAATGACTTAAACATAATTGCAACAAATGATAGCCATTATACCGAAGAAGAAGATTTCAATGCACATGACATTTTGTTGTGCGTGAATACAGGTGATTTTAAAAACACCCCTATTGGTCAAGGAAAAGGATACAGGTTTGGATTTCCTAACAATCAGTTTTTCTTTAAAACTACTGAACAAATGAATGCTTTATTTTCTGACATTCCAGAATCTATAGACAATACAAACCTGCTAATTGATCGCATAGAAGCACCAAAGATAAATCGAGACATTTTATTGCCCAATTTCAGCCTTCCTAAAGGATTTAACACGCAAGATGATTATTTGCGTTATCTCGTTTATGAAGGTGCTAAAAAAAGGTATGGAGAGATGACAGAAGATTTGAGAGAAAGGATTGATTTTGAACTTGCCACAATTTCAAATTCAGGTTATCCAGGATATTTCTTAATAGTTCAAGACTTTACATCCGCTGCCAGAAAACTGAATGTTTCAGTAGGTCCTGGACGAGGCTCAGCAGCGGGTTCAGTGGTTGCCTATTGCACAGGAATTACCAATGTTGATCCTATAAAATATGATTTACTTTTCGAACGTTTTTTAAATCCTGAAAGAATAAGCATGCCTGATATTGATATTGATTTTGATGATCGGGGACGTGAAAAAGTAATTGACTATGTAATTGACAAATACGGCAAAAATTGCGTTTCTCAGATCATTACATATGGATCTATGGCAGCAAAATCATCTATTAGAGATGTTGGTAGAGTACTTGAGCTACCCTTGGATAAAACAGGCGACTTAGCAAAACTTGTTCCCGATGGTGGCAATCTGAACAAAATTTTTAAGATGGATGATAAAGAACTGAAAGAAAAATTCAGATCTGAGGAATTTGAAAATATAAAAAAGCTGAAATCCATTTCTCATGAAAAAAAACTTGAAGGTCAGGTTATAAAGGATGCATTAAAACTAGAAGGATCAGTAAGAAATACAGGTGTACACGCTTGCGGAATCATCATTACTCCAGATGATATTACCAACCATATTCCTATAGCCAAGGCAAAAGGAACTGAACTTTTAATTACCCAATACGATAATGATCTCGTAGAAAATGCGGGCTTATTAAAAATGGATTTTTTAGGGTTAAAAACATTAACCATTATCAAGGATTGCATAGCGCTCATCAAAAAACGTCACCAAACAGAAATTGATATAGACACCATATCTCTCGAAGATGAGAATGCTTTTAAAATATTCCGTAAAGGACTAACCAATGGCATTTTTCAATTTGAATCTGACGGGATGAAAGCACACTTAAAATCATTGAAACCGACCCAATTTAATGACATCATCGCAATGGCTGCCCTTTACAGACCTGGACCTATGGAGTACATTCCCACTTACATAAAAAGAAAACATGGTAAAGAAACCATTCATTATGACCATCCTGATATGGAAGAATATCTAAAAGAAACCTATGGGATAACAGTATACCAAGAGCAGGTCATGCTACTTTCTCAAAAACTTGCAAGCTTTTCTAAAGGACAAGCAGATAAATTAAGAAAGGCTATGGGTAAGAAAAAGAAAGAAGATATTGATGCGATGAAACCCGTTTTTATGGAAAATGCAGAAAAAAACGGCTACGATCAAAAGATTATGGAAAAAGTTTGGGGTGATTGGGAAGCTTTTGCTTCATACGCTTTTAACAAAAGCCATTCAACTTGTTATGCGGTAGTGGCCTTCCAAACTGCTTATTTAAAAGGGAACTATACGCCTGAATTTATGGCGAGTCTACTCACACACAATATGAGTAATATGGACAAAATGAGCAAATACATTGAAGAGTGTAAATTTTACAATATCGAAGTCTTAGGACCTGACCTTAATGAGTCTGAAGCCAATTTTTCAGTAAATAATCTTGGGAAAATTCGTTTTGGTCTGGAGGCTATAAAAGGAGTTGGTGGAGCTGCTGTAGAGAAGCTTATTGAAGAAAGACAAAAAAATGGACCTTTCACTTCCATTTTTGACCTTACTTCAAGAGTTGATTTACGTTCCATTAACAAAAAAACTTTAACATCTATGGCCACGGCAGGGTGTTTTGATAGTTTTAGTAATACCCATCGTGCGCAATACATAAGCGAAGGAATCCATGAAGATTCTGGTGTAGAATTGGCGGTAAAATTTGGCGCCAAAGCTCAAGGTGGAGCACAGAAAAACCAAAGCAGTCTTTTTGGCGAAAATGCTGCAGTTCAGCTAACCCAACCAAAACTGCCAGAATGTGAGGAGTTGACGATGATTCAACGTCTAAATCTAGAAAAAGAAGTCATTGGCATGTATATATCCGGTCACCCACTATTACAATTTAATAACCAAATTCAGTTTTTCTGCAATGCAGAGCTTAATGATTTGGAAGAACAAACAGAAAAAAAGCTGAATAAAGAATTCATCATTTGTGGAATTGTCACCAAATTTCAAGAAGGTATGAGCCGAAAAGGTGATAAATATTGTCATGTTGAAATAGAAGATTTTAAGGGTAGTTTTTCCTTTAGACTTTATTCAGATGACTTCGCAAAGTTTAGCCAATATTTGCATGAAGATGACAGGGTAGCAATCAAAATGCAGTTAAAAAAATATTACAGTAATGACCGTTTTTTTTGGAAAATTGCAGAGGTTGTTTATCTGAGTGATGTATTTAAAAAGTACTTAGGAAAAGTGGAAGTACATCTAAAGACCGATGCTGTTTCATTGCCTCTTATCGACCAGTTAGAGAGATTGCATACAGAACGAGGGAAAATTGGATTTGACATCAAGCTTACTCAAAAAAAGACCGATGAAGAAAGCAAAAAAAATTATCATCAATCCATCAATTTAAGAAGCGCCAAAATAAAACTAAGCAATGAAGAGCTAGCTTGGATAGATACACTTAAAGAAAAAAACATTCCTTTTAAAATGATCAAAAACTAATTGGATCATAGACCTATATTCCTTAAGATGGTTGAAGCATTTGGCTGAGCTGTTGGCATAATAACCAAGTCATTAATATTTACATGCTTAGGCTGATTTAATACCCAAAAGACAGATTCAGCAACATCTACAGGCAACAAATTTTCAAAACCTAGATACACTTTATCAGCTCTTTCTTTATCTCCTTCAAAACGAACGGTGCTAAACTCAGTATCTACAGCACCTGGATGTATGGCACTTACTTTTATTCCCTTTTTCGCCAAATCAATTCTAAAGGCTTTATTCAACGCGTCTACCATATGCTTGGTTCCACAATATACATTTCCATTGGCATATACTTCTTTACCTGCAATAGACCCTATGTTTACAATATGACTGTGTTTGGTCATTAGTGGAATAACACACTTGCTCACATACAAAATGCCCTTAATATTGGTGTCAATCATACTTTCCCAATGGTCAATTTTTCCATCTTCTATAGAACTTAAACCCATGGCAAGACCTGCATTATTTATAAGGAAATCAATATGCTTGGATGTAATTTGATTTATATACTTTTTCACTTCTTTAAAATTTCTTACATCAAAACAAAGGGTTTGTACCTCTATCCCATATTCCTTTTCTAAGGATAATTTTATCGACTCAAGACGTTTTTCACGCCTTCCAGTTAATATTAAATTTGTGCCTACCGTAGCCAACTTTTTGGCTACTTCATTCCCAATTCCAGACGTTGCTCCTGTTATAAGGGCGATTTTCCCTCTCATATTTTTGACTTAATTTTTTTGTGGGCGGAAGATAGTCCATAATATTGTAATTATGAATTGGGAAATTAAAGATGCCGTTTTACTAATAAGCCAAGTACAAAATTTACCTACGACTTTCGAAAGCAACTTTGAATATGTGCTTTTTAAAGAATCAGCTGAAATTTCTTCTGCCTTGAAAAAAAAATTCAAAGGGAAAACAATTATAAAAGTGGGAAACAAACCCAATAGTGGAGATGTGTTGTTTATACCTAGCTTGAGAGAATCGATGGATTTTATCCAAATAGATAAAATAGAAAAAATGCTGTCAGATGACAAAGGTGAGGAGAAAACTAGTTAAATAAAGGCTTTACTCTGCAGCTAATCGAATAACAGAAAAGATTGTAAACAATATTCAAATTAAATACTTAATCATATATGCTTCATTATTCGGTTTATACCAAACCTTCTTCATCAGCTTGGGTGGTATTTATTCATGGAGCGGGTGGAAGCAGCAACATCTGGTATAAACAAATAAGAGATTTTCAGAAAGATTTCAATGTTCTTCTCATCGACTTAAGAGGACATGGTAAATCTAAACAACCGTTTCGTAAAAAGTTAAAGAAATATACTTTTACAGAAATAAGCAATGACGTGCTTGAGGTTTTAGATCACTTAAATATAAAGTCTGGTCATTTTGTGGGAATATCTCTTGGGACAATTATTATTAGAGAAATAGCAGAAAGAAATCCAACTAGGGTGGAAACCATGATATTGGGAGGTGCAATTGTAAAACTAAATTTACGAGGTCAAATTCTAATGAAACTTGGCGTTTTACTGAAATCTGTCATACCATATCTATTGCTTTATCGTTTCTTTGCTTTCGTCATCATGCCAAGAAAAACGCACACTGAGTCTCGTCTTTTGTTCGTAAATGAGGCCAAAAAATTATACCAAAAAGAATTTAAACGCTGGTTTAAACTTGCTTCGGAAATTAACCCCTTGTTGAAACTATTCAGAATACATGATTGCGGTATTCCCACCCTGTATATCATGGGAGAAGAAGATCATATGTTTTTACCAAGTATAGGGAAACTGGTTAAAAATCATAATTCTTCGAGTTTACAAATAATTCCAAACTGTGGACATGTCGTTAATGTTGAAAGTCCATTATTATTTAATAAATTAAGTCGTGACTTTGCCTCTAGGTGGTCAAAAAAGTAAATCGGTCAACGACATAATTGGCCTTCTTATTTAAAAATTTATTTTAAAAGCAATAAAAAAAGGATGGCTCTTTTTTCTTTTTAAAAAAATCAAAAGGCGTAACTTTGACGTCTGGCCTCGTAGCTCAACTGAATAGAGCACTTGATTACGGCTCAAGAGGTTTCAGGTTTGAATCCTGACGAGGTCACGACCATATAAGTAGCCATAATGTAAAAACGTTGTGGCTTCTTGTTTTTAAAGGGTTTCAGCCAAAAAGATAGAACGCCCGCTAAGGGTGTTTTTTGTGGTTTTTTGATAAAAATGTAGGTAAATTTTAGCGGTGTTTCTGTAATGAAAACTAAGGATTGATATGCATTTGTAATATTCTCTGTGATTCAATTTTCACCTTTTTATCTTTTCTTAATTGCCATAGCATTGTCGACGCATATTGCCTTGAGCTGTCTAACTCAACAATAGGTTTTGGATACTGGTTTCCCAAACTTGTTTGATACATGATCTGATCCATTTCACTCATTTCCCATGGTTTGTGAATCAAAGATTTAGGTATATTTTTTAATTCTGGCAACCATTTGAGTATAAAAGTACCATAGGGGTCGTGCTCAACCGAATTTTTGACCGGATTGTATATTCTTATTGTATTCAAGCCTGTTTCTCCAGCTTGCATGATAAGCTGTGGGTAATGAATACCCGGTTCAAAATCTAAAAATTGTCTTGACAAATGAGAGCTTGCTGCCTGCCATGGTTGCCAAATCAAGTGCGTAAAGAAACTAACCAACATAGCTCTCATCCTAAAATTTATGTAGCCTGTTTCATTTAAACATCGCATACAGGCGTCCACTAAGGGATAACCCGTTTGCCCCTTTTCCCATTTTTCAATGAGTTCTTG
>CENP01210134.1_pt1 | contig 24426 bp, 12 predicted proteins | sample 361281 | NCBI WGS metagenome assembly CENP01 (sample SAMEA2591122, study PRJEB7988) | marine metagenome | biome: marine biome (ENVO:00000447); feature: deep chlorophyll maximum layer (ENVO:xxxxxxxx); material: saline water (ENVO:00002010), including plankton (ENVO:xxxxxxxx) | depth 70 m | reverse complement strand
AAAAAGATGGTAACTATTATTTAATAATTGCTGAAGGGGGTACTTCATTCAATCACTCTATTATGGTAGCTGTGAGCGATAGCATCACAGGTACTTATGTATCCAATGAACGCAATCCTATTTTTAGCTCTAGGCATTTGTCCTATGACAATTGGGTACACAGTACTGGGCATGGAGATTTTGTTGAGCTTGAGGATGGTAGATGGTATATTGTGATGCTAGGTGTTCGAGGAGATGTCAAGCGAAAATCAAATATGGGACGAGAAACATTTATCGCTCCTGTTTCTTGGGAAAGAGAGCCCTATGAGTGGAAAGAAAGAAAAATAGTATGGCCTGTCATTGCTCCTAAGTCTGGGAAGATTCTAAAAAATAATCCGATTATTTTTAGTGAAACCATCGAAAACAAAGGAACTTTTTTTGTTGATGACTTTAATGACACTAATTTGGGTCTTGCATGGAACCACAGACGAGCGCCAATGCAAAATATGTTTGATTTGGTAATCAATCCTGGTTCTTTAAGAGTGTACACCAATCCCAACAAATTGCAAGAGAGAAAACGCGCAAATTTTACTGGAATAAAACAAACCGAAAGTGAATTCAGTTTTGAAACGAAAATGACTTTTTCTCCCTCAAGTAACAGCGACGAGTCAGGTATTGCTATCGTTCAAAAAGACAATAATTTTTTGTCATTTACCATCAAACAATTAGGTGATGATATTTCTCTTGAGCTAAAACTTATGAATAAAATAGAGACGAGTATTGCCTCAAAAAAAATTAACTATAACTCTACATTGCCAATGCAGCTAAAAGTAGAATCATATCACAATAATTATCGATTTTATTATGCTCTAAAAAATGACGACTTTCAGTTGTTTGCAGAAACGCCTGCAGATCATTTGTTGAGTCATGGGTTTACTGGTGCACATATTGGTTTGTATGCAACGAGCAATGGGCAAATGAGTACTGGATATGCTGACTTTGATCGGGTTGAATATAATTCTGTAAAAAAATGAAAGTAAAACTATTGTATGTCATTTTGTTGTTCAATGTATTAGCGTGCAAACAATCTGAAATCAACTCCCAATCATTGGAAGGTAAAATTCTTACTTCAAAAACGATTTTATTCGATCAACAAATTGATGATGATATCGTTAGTCGTCCTGTAATCATTGAAACCTCTGCAAACACTGATCATTTAAAATCATATCCCATTGTGATTGCCCTCCATGGTAGAGGGGGCTCAAACAATAATTGGGTGCAACCCCTTTCCAAGTTCACAAATTCAGGCGAATTTATTGGGGTATATCCACAAGGACATCTCAATTCATGGAATTTAGGTCAAGAACCCTCTACTGCAGATGACATTGCATTTATTTCCAAGATTATAGACACTTTACTCTCCTATTCAAATGTAGATGAGAATAAGATTTTTGCAGTGGGGAATTCCAATGGTTCAGGTATGGTGAATGTGTTGGGAGGTGTCAACAAAAGACTGAAAGCGATCGCACCAGTCGCATCACAGTTGACTGAGCGAACAGAAATAAAGTCAAACGCAATTCCTCATTCTGTTTTTCAGGTCAATGGCGATCAAGACTTACTCATCCCAATTGTTGGGGGAATGAAACTTGGGCATCCGTTTTTGAGCGCCTCTGATAGTGCAAAGAAGTGGGCAACACATTTTAATTGTAATCATAACGTAGCTGTTGAAGAAAAAGAACAAACAATTTTACATACATATTCTGATTGTGATGATAACGTAGTTGTGAAATACCTCGTTGTTAAGGGGGCAGGACATGCTACCGCTAGAGATTATACATCGCTATGGGGTGACGTTTGGGATTTTTTCAGCTCACTTGACTAAAATCACATTTCATTATAAATTATGACGAATAACTTCTACTTCAGCAGTAAAGCTTTTGATAGTTTTGTGTCAAAACAAACTCGAATTGATGAATAAAGTTCGGCTATTTCTTATAATGTTTTTAATTTGCTTTGTTGTAAAATCTCAACAATATGATGTTCATGTTCCATGGAAATTGGAAGGTGCTAATGAGCGTATCGATAAATATCGAAAAGGTGAGGCTAAGCTCCTTTTTGTAGTAGACAACAGCAGCAGTGAGCCTGCTCAATTGGACATAGGATTAGCAAACCATGCATTTAACTTTGGGGTTTCAATGACCCAAGAAGGACCCTTTGAAGGAACAGCATATCAAGACATGTATAGACAAGGAGTTTCAGAGGTTTTTAATTTCGTTACCCTAGGTTTTTATTGGGGAGCCAGAGATGAAAAAAGAGGTCTCAATGCTTTTAATAAAAAGATTGATGAAAAAATATCTTGGGCGGTTAGAAACAAAATGAAAATTAAAGGGCATCCATTGCTCTGGCATGAATCACTTCCAAAATGGGTCATCAACAACAATGATCCTGAAGAGTTGGAAAAAATTATTTATAAGCGAATTGAGGATTTGATACTTTCATACCCAGAAATAAAATATTGGGATGTGTACAATGAGGCTGTTGCCCCTTTCAAGGAGCATGTAACTCCTAGTGGCGTCACTCGTTGGATAAAATATAAGGGTGGAATTTACCCTGCAATGCTCGAATTATACAATTTAGTGAACCAAATCGATTCATCTAAGATATACACCAATAACCATTATCATCCCAAAGACCCTGAATTTTTTAAGTTGAATGAATTTTTTATTGAGAAAGGAGTTGGTTATCAAGCCATTGGCATGCAAGCGCATATGCAAACGCAGGATAATGTGCTTGAGGAGCAAGAACTCATCGACCTGATAGATTCATTTGGCCCACTGGGCAAAGACATTCAATTTACGGAAGTAACTGTCACGAGTTCTAAGCTTTTTAAGGACTGGAAGGACCACCAAGTTTTTTTGAATAAAAGAAAAGAGTCCAGAAGAAAAGGTAAACAATTGACGTTGCAAAGCCTCGAAGAAAGAGAGAACTATCAAGCTGCATACATCAAAGACTTATATACGCTTTTATTTAGCCAGCCAAGTGTGAGCTCTGTGACAATGTGGAATTTGACAGATCGAAATGCTTGGAGAGGACATGCAGGTGGTATTTTGGATCAAGAATTGCAACCTAAAAAAGCATTTTATACCCTAAAAACCTTAATTAAAGAAACTTGGACTACAAATATTGAAAAAGATATAAACCTGAATGAAGAGTTTCATTTTACTGGATTTTATGGTCAATATGAGGGAACTGTTTCAGTTGGCAATAAACGCTACAAATTTTCTTTTGATCATAAAAAAGAAAATAAGGGTGTGATAAAAATCAAACTTCAGGGGTAAGTTTTAATTTTTAAGGTTAGCATAGTTGAGCTGGTCTTCCAAGGAAACCCCATAAATCCCCTCAAGCTCCTCTATATTTTTGCGATAAAATTTTGTCTCAGGTGGTATTCTCAACGATTCCCAAAATGCTTCATCATAATTTGACGCATAATTTGACATATCCAAATTCGAAACACTCTCCCCAGTCTGAAACAAAGATTTATTTTCAATCAAATCAAGGACATAAACTTCATGTCGATAAGCAATTGGAATGTAAACAGGAGGAGTTTTTGATGCACTTATCATCGCACGTCTTATGTTTTCAGTAAGCTTGGAGCACCTTTCCATTCTCTTTGGTGATAGCTGAAGTAAAGCTTATCGGCTTTATTGTTTTTGTATATGTAGGAAGCAGTTAATGATTTACCAATTTGAGGTTTTTTTTCTATTTCTAGCCTAAAAATTTTAGAACTGTCTAGCCCAATATATAGCGTAATCGTTTCCTGTCCATCAATAACCCCTTGAACAACGATTACATCTTCGTCATCGTATGTGCTGTCCCCAATCGTATCCCATTTATAGGATTTTACATTTATCCCTTTGCGTAAAGGATTGGTATTCCATATATTTTAGGGCATGTAATTTTTGCTCATTTTTAACAAATCTATAATCTGCTGATGTTCTTGTTTTTTCAATCGAAAATTTATTCAGATACGAGCTTGGCCCTCGATCAATCTCCTTTATGTTTTTCTCAATTAAAAATCTACATGTATTATCCTCTATAGACCAACGCCTGTACAGCAAATCCAACTCATGGTTTTTGTTCAAAGTGTTTTCTTTCAATTTTTTTAACGCCTGCCGAACATAAAATGAGGTTGAATTTACAACTACTTCATTCAATGATGTTGTCTTTTCCTCAAGAACAATAACCATTTTTTCATTATTCACGAGTTGTGAGATAGGCAATGTATAGGTAGAAAAACCAAGCGATGAAATACTCAATGTGTCTTTCAATTCAGCACTCGAAATTTGAAAATAAAAAGTCCCATCTTCTGTTGAGGTAGTTCCAATATTTTTAGACACAATGCCAATCGCTGCAAAGGGAATCTCATAGCCAGTATCGTCAATCACATTTACTGAAACAGGGATATTTTTTTGTGCATGCAAAGGATATAGCGCAAAAATCAATATGAGAATGAATAGAGAAAAATATCTATTTATTTCTTTTTGATTTATATACTTCATTCTTCAATTATTAATTCTTTTTTCTCTTTATTACGCAATCGATATTCTTTTGGAATCAATCCTGTATGCTCCTTAAATCTTTTGGTATAATAGGATGGTGATGAAAAGCCAACCTTGTAGCATATTTCTCCAATGGTCATTTCAGTAATTGCCAACAATTCTTTCGACTTTTCCAGTCTCATTGTACGAATCATTTCATTGGCAGATTTTCCAGTCAATTCTTTAATTTTTCGATAGAGTTTACTTCGACTGAGTGCAAGTTCATCAGAAATATCTTGAACACACAAATCCTCTTTCGATAGGTTTTGATTAATTACATTGATGACATCCACAAGAATTTTTTTATCACCACCTACTGAGTTTATTTCCAAATCGAGACTCTTGAAATAAGCTTCATAAAATCTTTCTCTGGACCGAATCAATTGTCGAATGTGAGTCCTCAAAAGGGCAATGCTAAATGGCTTCTTCAAATACACGTCAGCTCCCAAATCAATACCATTTATTCTTTCATTCTCTCCAACTTTTGCAGTCAGCATGATGATAGGAATATTTGCTGTTGACTTATCAGACTTCAATAATCTTGTCATCTGTAAACCATCCATTTCTGGCATCATAATATCAGCAATAATGATATTGGGTTTATCTTTCTTGGCTTTTTCCAACCCCTTTTTACCATTAGAAGCCTCAAGAACTTGGTATTGATTTTTTAATTCAAACTTTAAATACTCACGTAATTCTAGATTGTCTTCTACGATCAACACTGTGTTTTGTTTAGAAAGTTTCGAGTCTCCAAACAGTGGTTGATCAGTGATATCAGTTTCGAAATCATCTTTTGAACGCAATGATTTTCCATTGCTAACAATCTGGTTATTCGTTGATGCATGAAAGTTACCATCAGGAATAAAAACTTTAAACGTCGTTCCTACACCTTGTTCACTTTCAACTTCAATTTTCCCCTTGTGATAGTCAACAAATTTCCTGACAACCTCTAAACCAATCCCAGTGCCGCCATAATATTGCTCATTGTTTTCTTCACTCTGATAAAACCGATTGAAGATATTCTTTATGTTTTTATTTTTGATTCCAATTCCGGTATCGGTAATATCAAATTCAAAACCGCCTTGCGCATTATTTTCATCAATCAATGGGAAGATTACCCCTTGTTTGTGATGTAAAACTTTGACTTCGATTTTTCCGTTTTCATTGGTAGCCTTAAAAGCATTTGACAATAAATTGAAGAGTATTTTGTCAAACATTGATGTATCGATCCAAATTTTTTTGGGTACAGTTTCAGAGAAATCAATTTGAAAATCAATTTTACGATACTTTGACTCTTCCTTAAAGTGAGATGTGATATTTGCTATTATGGCAAACAAATCAACTTCTTGTACTCGAATCTTCAGCTCACTAAATTGCATTTTTCTAAAATCCATGAGCTCATCAATAAGTCGTTTTAATCGTTTTGTGTTTCGATGGATTGTTTTGTGCTTATTTAATATTTCATGAGGTAGATTTATAATTTTCTTTTCAGAAAGAAGTGATTCTAGGGGATTTAAAATGAGTGTTAAAGGGGTTCTAAACTCATGTGAAATATTGGTAAAAAATTGAATTTTTTTGGTATGTAACTCCTCAATTTGTTTTCGCTGCTCGCGCTCTATTTCTACTTTTCTTTTTTCAGATAGTCTCAAATATATTAATCTATATATGTAGAATCCCAGCCATAAAAAGCTAATCATATAAAACGGTTTGGCCCACCAACTCAACCACCAAGGGCTTAATACTTTTATAAAGATATTTTCAGATTTTTCTGTCCAAAGCCCATCATTATTCGCTGCCTTAAGCTTAAAATTATACTCCCCTGGCTTGATATTAGTAAAGGTTGCCATTCGTTGATGACCAACATAGTTCCAGTCTTCTTCCAAACCCTCTAGCATATATGCATAACTGGTTTTTTCCGATCGAGTATGACTAACCCCCATGTACTCTATTGAGAATGATGATTGATTGTGTCTCAACACGAGTGTATCTAATTGATTGAGTGATTTTTTTAGAGGAGAATTTTTTGAAATACCTATTTCATTATTTGAAATTTTAAGTTTTTGAAAGGTCACTTTTGGCAAACTTTCATTTTGGGGAATATCAACTGGGTTAAAATAATTAATACCACCTATTGTTCCAAAATAAAGCGTGCTTTGTTCATTGTAAAAGGAATTGCGATTAACGTTGTTATTTAACAGCCCATCACTCCTGTCAAAAACCCTATAATCATTTGTGTCGGCGTCATATCGAATTAAACCCTTTTCTGTTCCTAACCAAAATGATCCATCATAGGTTTGTGTGATAGAGTTAATTGAAAGATTTCTAATGTCATTTCCATCACCATGCCAAGTGATTTTATCTTCTTTGGGTGCATAGCTCAACAATCCATAGGCGTCTGTTCCAATCCAAATGGTATTATTTGTATCCTCATAGATAGAAAAAACAATCAAATCTGAACTTAAACTCTTAATGACCCGCTGAATTTTTTCATTGATTGAAGTAATCACTTTTGTTTTTGGATTATACCTAAAAACCCCTTTGCGCGTTCCTAGCCATACGTTGTCGTAAGAGTCAACAGCAACCTTTCTGATGTTACCTTGATCAAGTTCAAAATCTGTAAATTGTTTTTCATTGTAGTGGATAAGCTGGTTTTTACTGATATCAAACGAATGTAATCCCCCCGAAAAAGTGCTAATCCAGATTACTCCATTTGAATCTTCTGAAAAACTAACCACCTTGTTCGATTTTAATTTATGAGGAGTAGAATCAGTATTTATGTTTATGAAATTCTTGGTTCCGTTTCGTAAAAGATATAAGCCATTATACCAAGATGCAATCCAAATATTTTGTTGACTATCAATAAATAAACTTGGGATATCAAAACTACTTAAGCCCTTGGCAATCTTGTTTTTGGGATCATTCAGATGGATATATTCATTTTTAAATGAGTCATAAACATATACACCATTATCCACTGAACTAAACCACATTCGACCTCGATTGTCTTTTACAATCGAAGAAATTGATAATGGAAAGGGACGAATGTTGTCCTGGGTATTGTTTTGTAAAAACTTAAATTTAAAATGATTAGGGTCAAATTTCACTAGACCTCGGTCATAAAAACCCAACCAAATGCGGTCCCTGGCATCACAAAGAATAGACCATACTGAATTGGACTGAATTCCAAATGAACTCTCTTTTTCTTTTAGATGCTGTCTTAGCACTTTGCCATCATATGACACAACAAATAATCCATCGTTTTCAGTACCCAAAATCATGTAACTGTCATTATACTCCTGCACTGCAAAAATCCTCTTCTTTGTGATTTCGTAATGCAGTACCTCAAAGCTAATCACCCCATTTGGAAGGATTTTGAAAAGACCGTTTTCTGCTGTTCCGATCCAAATATTCCCAAAATGGTCTTTGCCAAGACTCATGACTTCGGTATTGTTTGGAGTTTTGTTTTTTGTAAACCTGTATGAGGCTCTGGTAAGTTTCATTGTATTTCTGTCAACAATAAAAACACCATAATTAGAACCAACCCAGACGCGCTTCAATTGATCAACGACAATATCATTAATTAATAGTCCATTTTCATCAATCGAATCTGGGATGCTAATTTTATCAAATACTTTATTTTTTGTATTAAAAAAATAGACACCTTTTTGATGTGTTCCTACCACCAGAACGTCGTTATCTATTTCGCAAAGGGCATGAACAGAAGTACTTTCTGAAGCTGGATTAAATAATGAAAAAGACTCGTCATTGGGATTAAAAAAATTAATACCATTTTGGGTAGCAATCCAAAGACCTTGATTTTTTTTGTAAACCAAATCATAAATTGTAGAGTTTGAAATAGAAGATTTAGAAAATGGATCATGGTTGTAAATTTCAACATTTAACCCATCATAACGCTTTAAACCACCACCATAAGTCCCAATCCACATATAATTATTCGTATCAGTAGTCATACATGTTATGGCACGATTTCCTACATCTGGGTTTGTCTTTACAAATAAAAAAGAAGGGTCTTGCGCACGAATTTGAGCAAAAAAGACTGTAGATATAGTAAATAAAACAATTCGAATCATCAGCTAAAGCTACTATAAAAATTGAATCAAAACTTTGATTGTAATATATTATTTCAAACAAGCTATGAAATAAAAGTAATAACTTAAATAAATTGATGAATTAAAATTACTATGTTTAGTCAATTTTAAAAACCAAACTGCAGATGGCTACTACTTACAAAAACCAACTGTTAATTCTTCTTTTTTCGCTCTCAATAAATGCGTTTGCTCAATATGCTTCTCATTCAAAGCCAAACATATTTATTTACATCGCAGACGATCAAAATAGTTGGGATTATGAAATATTTGGCAATAGTCAAGTGAAAACACAAAATTTTGATCGTTTGGTCAAGGAAGGCTTGCGTTTTTCCAATGCATACACCACGCAGGCGGTTTGTGCACCCAGCAGATCTCAGTTGTTTACAGGACTTTATCCTATGAAAAATGGTTGCTTTGCAAACCATCTTCCTGTCAGAAATGTTAAGGATATCAATGATTTTATGTCTGAATTAGGATATGAAGTCGTACTTGCTGGTAAGGGCCACATCAAGCCAAATTCGGTTTTTAATTGGACTCGCTATTTCCCAACCAATAGTGACAGAAGCATTCCAATCAATAAAGTTGAAGATTATATTGCCAATGCCCAAAAACCACTTTGCATTATTTTCTCATCTGACTTGCCACATGGTCCATTTCCAAAATCAAATGATTATAACAACAAGCCCTTGGACTATGACCCCACATCAAAAAGGGTCTCCTCAAAAATTGGTGCTTACAAGGCAGGGTATTATCAAAATATTGAGGATGATAACGCTCAATTGGGCAGAGTTTTACATATGCTTGAAACTGTATCAGATTTGGACGAGTCTGTATTTGTATATATTTCAGATCATGGGTTGAAAGGAAAATGGAGCGTTCGAGAAACGGGACTTAAAATACCAATGGTTATACGATGGCCCAATGTTATTGCTCCCAACACAACAAATGACAAACTCGTTTCTATTGTGGACATTCTTCCGACGATAGTTGAAGTCTCAGGTGGAAAAAAAATTGAGAGTCTAGATGGGAAAAGCTTGATCCCTATAATACAGAATAGTAATACTTCTTTTCGAGATTATATTTTTGGAATCGCAACGCGTCAAAACATACAAAAATGTTATGTTTTCCCCTCGAGGTCTGTTCGTGATCATCGTTATAAATATGTTGTCAATTATAATGCCAAAGAAGTAGTTCAAGATAATCTTGGGTCGAATGAACATATAAATTATTTTATTGAGCGTGGAGCTAATCAATTTGCCGACGTGCCATTTGAGGAGCTCTACGATTTAGAAGTAGATCCTTATGAACATATCAACCTTGCCCAGGACGAAGCTTTATTGGCCATTAAGCAAAAATTATCGTCAGTACTCAATGACTGGATGACCAGTCAAAATGACGTTCTTACTCAGCACAAGATGCCTATCATCAAGCCAACATTGCATCCACTTGACAGACCATCTAAATGGAACAATCCCAAAAAAGAATCTCAATCTACATTATCGAATACTGATTATATATTTTCTCATTATTAGAGGTGTCTTATAAAATAATTATATGAATTTGTTGTATCATTTTTTGGTTGGATATTTATAAAATCAAAAAATATAGGTACTTACTTTTATGCATTAAAACAACAAACTATGCCTTTTAAAATTTCCTTTATAAAACCTTTAGTTTTATTCGCCTTTCTTTTTCTTATTATTTCCTGCATGAACAACACAGGGGCTCAATTAGAAGAAAAGAAAAGTTTACATCCAGATTTTAATAACAGTCCATTGGTTTCTGATATCTTCACAGCAGACCCTTCGGCACATATTTTTGAAGATCGAATATATATCTATGCATCACACGATATCGAGTCTGGAGGTATTGAGGATGATAGTGGTAATCATTTTAATATGATTGACTATCATGTTTTATCAATGAATTTGGATGGGAGTGATGTAACAGTTCACCCCGTTGCACTATCGGTTGATGATGTAGATTGGGCAGAAAGTAAGTTTTGGGCACCTGACGCAGCATTTAAAAATGGAAAATATTACCTCTATTATCCTGCCAAGGATAAGGATAATGTCTTCAAGTTAGGAGTGGCTGTTAGTGATCTTCCAGAAGGTCCATTTACTCCTCAACCCGAGCCAATGAAAGGAAGCTACAGTATTGATCCTGCTGTTTTTATCGATGATGATGGTTCAGCCTATATATATTTTGGTGGAATTTGGGGGGGACAACTCCAAAGATGGGAAAATGGATCCTATGACAAAAATGGTTCTTTGAAGGATTTGGGAGTACCAAATGCACCTTCGATAATGCCACGAATGGCCAAGCTGTCAGATGATATGCTTGAGTTTTCAGAAGAGGTACAAACCATCGACATCATTGATAAAGATGGAAATCCAATTTTGACCAAAGACCTAGAGCGTCGCTTTTTTGAAGCACCTTGGATTCACAAATATGAGGGTGTGTATTATATGTCCTATTCTACAGGAGACACACATCTAATCGCATATGCAACAAGTGATAACCCCTATGGTCCATTTGTCTATCAGGGAACAATGCATGAGCCTGTACAGGGATGGACAAACCATCACTCAACATTGAAGGTTGCAGACCAATGGTATTTTTTCTATCACGACACAGAATTGTCAGGAAAAACACATCTAAGAAATGTGAAGTTTACTTCATTTGATCACAATAGCGATGGAAGTATTGACCCAATAAAAACATATTTTGGTTCTGATTTTAGATTTTAATAAACATTATATCATTGTTTAGTTTAGGCTTAGATATCGGAAGTTCGTCAGTAAAAGCTGCTTTGACTGTAACCCTTACAGGGAAAAAAATCGCTTTTGTGCAAGAACCAAAAGACGAAATGGAAATGATAAGTGTTCAGTCGTCGTGGGCAGAGCAAGATCCAAATCATTGGTGGAAAATCGTTTGTAGTGCAACAAAAAAATTATTGCAAAACAGTGGGGTTGACGCTAGTAAAGTCCAAAGAATTGGAATTGCATATCAAATGCATGGACTAGTTGTTGTTGATGAATCGGGTGAGTGTTTGAGAAATTCAATCATTTGGTGCGACAGTAGGGCAGTTTCGATTGGAGAAAAAGCATATGAAGATTTGGGTGCAAAAAAATGCATGGATCACTTGCTCAATAGCCCTGCAAACTTTACAGCATCCAAACTAAAGTGGGTCAAAGAAAATGAACCCCACATTTATGAAAAGATTCATAAATACATGCTGCCAGGAGATTATATCGCTTACAAGTTTAGTGGAGAAATGACAACGACGATCAATGGTCTTTCTGAGGGCACGATTTGGGATTTCAAGTCCCAAGAGGTTGCCCAATGGCTTTTCGATTATTATAATATCGATTCTTCGATGACTCCGACAATCGTTCCCAATTTTGTGACACAATGCTTGGTGAACAAAAAGGGAGCAGAAGAAAGTGGCTTAAAGGAAGGAACGCCGATTACATATCGCGCTGGAGACCAACCCAACAATGCTTTTTCGCTGCATGTTATCAATCCAGGAGAAGTTGCTGCAACTGGTGGCACATCTGGGGTGGTTTATGCATTGACAGATCAACTGAAATCGAAAGAGCATCAAAGAATTAACCATTTTGCTCACATCAACTATTCCAAAGAATCTCCTATTGTTGGTAAGCTGCTTTGTATCAATGGTGCAGGAATTCAATATCGTTGGATGAAAAATAACACTGGTGCCAACAGTTATGAGGAAATGAATCAATTGGCAACAAAACAGGATATCGGATCAGACGGATTACTGGTTTATCCTTTTGGAAATGGTGCCGAGAGGATGCTCAATAATCAGAATATAAATGCTAGATATCTTAATTTGAATCTGAATCAGCATGACCTCGGGTCTATGTACAGAGCAACCCTTGAAGGAATTGCCTTTTCGTTTGTTTATGGAATTAAATTCATTGAGGATGACAATTTTGATTTAGCTTTAATCAAAGCTGGAAATGATAATCTTTTTCAATCTGCTGTATTTAGCCAAACAATAGCTACATTGGTTGGGAAGGAAATTCAATTGTACAACACCACTGGCGCAATAGGAGCTGCAAGAGCGTCTTCTACCAATGTTGAAGACCTAGATGCTTTTGTGAAAATGAGTACCAAAAATGACTACTTTAAGAGTTTTACACCAGAAAAAGATGCAGCAAAATACGAGATGGCATTTTCCAACTGGACGAATGAACTTGAAAAAATGATTAACTGACAAAACCAAAACCAATGGCCAACATTGAATATTTTAAAGGAATAAATAAAATTCCATTCGAAGGAAGCGAATCTGACAATCCATTTGCATTCAAATATTATAATCCTGATCAAATCGTCGCTGGAAAAACGATGCGTGATCACTTTAAATTTGCAATTGCTTATTGGCATAGCTTCTGTGGCCAGGGAACTGACCCATTTGGTGCAGGAACACAAAACTTCCCATGGGATAAGTCAACAGATCCAGTTCAAGCAGCTCGAGACAAAGCAGATGCAGCCTTTGAGTTTATCTCGAAAATGGGGTTTGATTACTACTGTTTCCATGATTATGATTTGGTTCAAGAGGCATCAACACTGGTAGCGTCTGAAAAAAGAGTAATTGCAATCACTGACTATCTCAAGGAAAAACAAGCAGAGACTGGCATCAAATTATTGTGGGGAACAGCCAATTGTTTTTCTAACCCAAGATATATGAATGGCGCTGCAACAAACCCCGATTTCAATGTTGTAGCTCATGCAGGAGCACAGGTAAAAATTGCCATTGATGCGACCATTGCCCTTGGTGGTGAGAACTATGTGTTTTGGGGTGGGAGAGAAGGATATATCAGTTTGTTGAACACCGATATGGGCAGAGAATTGGCTCACATGGCTCGTTTTCTAACGATGGCTAAAGATTATGCTCGAAGTCAAGGATTTAAAGGGACTTTCTTCATCGAGCCTAAACCAATGGAGCCATCAAAACACCAATATGATTTTGATGCTGCAACTTCAATTGGGTTTATTCAAAAATATGGACTGCAAGATGATTTTAAATTGAATATTGAGGTAAACCATGCAACACTAGCCCAACACACTTTTGAGCATGAATTGGCAGTAGCTGCAAATGATGGGATGCTTGGCAGTATAGACGCCAACAGGGGGGATTATCAAAATGGTTGGGACACTGACCAATTTCCCAACAGCATTGAGGAAGCAGTTCGTGCCATGATTGTTTTTCTTAGAGCAGGTGGCTTGCAGGGTGGTGGTGTAAATTTTGACGCAAAAATTAGGCGTAACTCAACAGATTTGGAGGATTTGTTTTTTGCTCATATTGGAGGTGCTGACACCTTTGCTAGAGGACTAATTGCTGCTGATAAGATTATTAACGATCCATCTTTTTCAAAAATTGTAGGCCATAGATACGATTCATTTAATCAATCAAAGGGAAGGGATTTTGAAGAAGGTAAATTACAATTGGCAGACTTATATAAATTAGCATTAAATACAGATTCAATTCCAGCTACAAGTGGAAAACAAGAACGACTAGAAAATATTATCAATCAAAACATATAAATTATGACTTCAGTATTAGAAACTTTAGACTGGATTGTATTAAGCATCTATTTCCTGGCACTAATTGCAGTTGCTGTTTGGGTGGTTTTACAAAAAAATAAAAACACAGAAGATTACTTTTTGGCAGGGCGAAACGTTGGCTGGTTTGTGATAGGGGCTTCCATTTTCGCTTCCAACATTGGTTCGGAACACGTAGTTGGATTGGCTGGTACAGGATTTGAATCAGGTACTCCCATGGCTCACTACGAGTTGCACGCGTGGATCGTACTCCTTCTTGGGTGGCTGTTTTTACCCTTCTATATTAGAAGTGGTGCTTTTACAATGCCAGAGTTTTTGGAAAAGCGATTTGATAGTAGATCCAGGTGGTTCTTGTCTGTTTTCTCTCTTCTTGCATACGTACTAACTAAAGTGTCAGTAACAATCTACGCTGGTGGTATCGTTGTTTCTGAATTATTGGGAATTCCTTTTTGGTATGGAGCAATAGGTGTTGTTGTTTTTACTGGAATATATACAGTCATTGGAGGGATGAAAGCAGTAATTTATACAGAAACCCTTCAGACAATTGTTCTAATTTTAGGATCAATCGTCATCACTTACTTGGGACTTCAAGAAGTCGGGGGATGGAATGAATTGCAAGACACTGTTCGTGCTGTCAGCCCTGATCATTTCAATATGTGGCGACCAATCTCTGATCCAGATTTTCCTTGGACAGGATTGTTGATAGGGGGAACGATTGTCGGAATTTGGTATTGGTGTACTGACCAATATATTGTGCAAAGAACACTCGCTGCACACAACATCAAAATTGGTCGTAGAGGAGCCATTTTTGGAGCCTATCTGAAATTATTACCCATCCTTATCTTTTTAATCCCTGGAATCATTGCATTTGCACTAAACATTCAAAACCCTGAAGTATTTGCAATTGAGAAGGCCGATCGAGCCTTTCCGATGCTTGTCAAGACGCTACTGCCAGTGGGGCTAAAAGGACTTGTAGCTGGAGGACTGATGGCAGCACTTATGAGCTCTTTGGCATCAGTTTTTAACTCTTGCTCTACAATTTTTACAATAGATATTTATAAAAAATTAAAGCCAAACAAGTCAGAAAGAGAATTGTTGACCACTGGAAAAATCGCAACAGGAATTATTGTTGTATTGGGCATCGTTTGGATTCCAATCATGGAACGAATCGGAGGTGGTGTAATGTATCAATATTTACAAAACGTTCAATCCTATATCGCACCTCCTGTGACTGCTGTTTTCTTACTTGGTATCATTTGGAAAAGAGTAAATGCGCAAGCTGCGATTTCTACACTTATTGCAGGTTTGGTACTTCTTGTATTGCGACTTTCATCTGAGATATACTATCAAGCAGATATTTCAGCAGGTGCAGTACATGACAATCTGATGTATGGCTTTGCAACAATCAATTTTGCTCACATGGCTATATTTATGTTTCTATTTTCTGTAGCACTGTGTATATCAGTAAGTTTAGCTACTAGTCCTCCAGATTATAAAAGAATTTCTGGATTATCATTTGGTACACTCACCAAAGAGCATAAGCTCGAAAACAAAGGATCCTATGACACAATCGATGTTGTGCTATCAGTTGTTTTGGTTGCTATTGTAATTGGAATATTGATGTACTTTACAAACTAGTAAAACTCAATTAGTGATCAACTATTGCTTTATAATTTTAAAGCTTTTGGTCATTCCTTTTTCAGACAGAACTTGAACAATATAAGTTCCAGACTTCAAGTGTGATAAATTGATTTTGACATTCTGTTGCTCGAGGTTTGGAATAGCTTTTACATCATATTTCCGACCTGAAATATCAACAATTTTGATTTTAGATTGTAAATCCAAATTGATCAAATGCAGCTCATTCGACACTGGGTTTGGAAACAGTGTAATGTCGTGATGTGATTTTATTTCATTACCCCATTCATCAATGCCTAGTGAAGGCTCTATATATTCATATGCTCCAATGTCAACGATATCATCAACAGTATTGAAATCAACTTCTGGCGATCCTTGAGAAACTAATGAGAAATTGTCTATAAAAAAATCAACACCTGTTCCATTAACAACTGGTGGGCCTTTAACATATAAAAAGTCGCTATAATTTTGATGTGTATAATCCGCAATTAATAGAGTCCATTCATTGCTGCTAATTTCAATTGGACTGGTAATATTGTTATATGAAGCAGTACCGTCTATGGTTTCACGCACTATTAATTGTGCAGTGCCATTTGGCTGAGTATTTTTAACCCATAAGTATATTGTATAATTTTCATCGACAACTAAACTAGACAAGTCAAATTTTGCGCTGTGCCAGTTTTTAGTTCTCCCAAATACTTTCATGCTTTTATTTCCATGCTTACTCGCCTGTTCGCTTAACTGTATCTCATTACTAGAGCTATCGTTTGACCAATTTACCCAACCATCAAAGGAGGATTCAAAACTTGAGGATGATTGAATATTTTCAGGAAGAATTGGTCTTGCATTTCCAAGGATATCCGATAGAGGAGAATATTCCGACATACCAGCATTTATTGCTGGAGAGGTAGCTAGTAAAGAAAAGTCAACATTGTCCATATAGGTTTCCCAATCTTCTATTTCATTAGCATCATCAGAAAGGTCAGGTGGATTTACAAATTGAGGAGATATATTAATCATATTTTCAGGTGTCTGATTTCCAGGGTAAGCGACTGTCCCTGTAACAAAAATATTGTTTGTAGCTATTTTTTCTCCATCATTAAAATTTTCAACAACATCTTCTGTCGCTGGATCATCTACAGTAAATGGATTGTCAACATTATCTAATTTCAAGGCAGAATAATCAGAATATCGTGTAACAACTATATTGTTTACAACTTTCACACTTTTAACGAAATTGGAAATAATTCCTGCTACTTTTTGACCTCCGTGTCTTGGGTTACCATCTGCTACTGACTGGTCTTGAATAATCTCATGTACTCCATTGAAATAAATTGTATTATTTCTAATAATCGCAGAGCTGTAATTTGATCTGTCGAAATTAATTCCATTTTTTCCATTATTAACACAAAGATTGTTTTCAAATAAAAATGTACCCAAGTATCCTGGCCGAGGATTTGTATCACTCGGAGAGTGACTCCTAGTAACATAAAGTCCTTGTCCATCTAAGATTGTAGAGTAACCCGCATTACCATAATTTCCTTTGGGGGGTTGTGCATTGTCTGGAAAACTTGCCATATAAAATGGAATACGATTCCAGTTGTTGTAAACCGTATTTCCTCTAATGATCATTTTAATATCTGTTGTATTATCATCATCATTTACAGCAATTGTCTCAGCAAAAACAACTGCACTTGATGCAGACGATGTCCACCAAGTGGTGTTATAGATAATATTGTTTTCAATCGTGATGTAGTCACTATCATTAAACCTTATTCCAGATCCAGGTGTGTCATGGACAATATTGTTTCGAATAATGATATGATGATGGTCGTCATAACCACCCCAAATTCCTTTTCCAGAAAAATAGGAGTAGTTGTTATTGTTTTGGTTTTCAGACTCCTTTAAAGTAATCCTGTTTCTACGATTCATAATCGCCTGATTGTATGTGATCGACTGCGAGGGTCCCTCAACCTCAAAGCCTTCAACAATAACATAACTTGCATTTGGGCCAAGCTTAATACCACCTTGTCCATCAAAAATAATTTTGGGCCTGTGGTTTGGATAGTTTTTTACAGTAATGTAGCCATCAGTTTCATTACCAGCTTTATTTATCGTGACAACATGTGGGTTATTGAGGTTTTCTCCGTTGCTGAACACATAATTGTTACCTGCAGAATCTTGCTGCGTAGCATCTTCATAAAATGAAACAAATGGCTCACCAGCACTTTCGTCAGTGTATATGCCATCCATGACATATACTGTTCCACCTGCATCAACAGAAGCAATTGCTTTGTTGATAGTCTTATAGGGTTGAGACTCACTTCCTGGATTTGAATCGCTTCCCTGGTCATCAACATAGTAATCTTGACTACAAACAAAGGTTGTAGATAAACAAAACCAAAAACTAAACGATAAAATTTTCATTTATAAGAATTTTCCGTAAAAGTAACTTCTAAAAGTGATCTAAAATATTAAGAATGAGGCAAAAATTGTAAAAAATGAAATGTGTGAGTAAAAGATAAATATTGGTGAATCTATTAGTAAACCATTGTATAATCTGTTAAATGAACAAAATATGATATTAAATAACGAGAATGTATTAAAATGCACCCCACTAATATTGTAATTTAGTACTAATCAACAATAACTAAGAAACAATGAAAAAACTTTTCCTAATTTTATTTTCAATCCCATGCCTTCTGTTTGCGCAAGATAAGATGCTAAGTGGTGTTGTTCTTGATGATATTGGCGATCCACTTCCTGGCGCAACCGTACAAATCAAAGGGATTGATCAGGTAGGTGCAATCACAAATTTTGATGGAGAGTTTTCTATCCTTCTTGACTCTCCAGACCAATCTATTGTTGTTTCTTATATTGGCTTTATCTCTGAGACGGTGGATGTCAATGGTCAAAAAAATGTCACAGTAACTCTTACACAAGATGTTTCAGAATTGGAAGAAGTAGTTGTGATTGGATATGGAACTGTATTGAAAAAGGATCTTACAGGTTCTGTCGCCTCAGTTGAAGTATCTGACGAAATAGCAAGGCAATCCTCAACTGTTGACCAGCTATTGCAAGGAAGAGCAGCAGGAATCTATGTTACTCAAAATGCTGCCAACCCTGGATCTGGAATTAGTGTGAGAATTAGAGGCGCTAGTAGTTTGCGTGGTAACAATGAACCATTATACGTAGTTGACGGCATCATTGTTTCGTCTGCCAGTGAGGATGTTGTAGCCACTGGAGGAGGTAACACTGGTCAGGAGCAGCAAAATGGTCTTAACGGTATCAATCCTCGCGATATTGAAGATATTCAAATTTTAAAAGACGCTTCTGCCACTGCAATCTATGGCTCTAGAGGTGCCAATGGTGTTGTTTTAATTACCACCAAAAAAGGAACTCCAAACCAGGTCAAAACGAATATTTATGTAAACACTTCGATGAAAAGCATCTCAAAAAGGTATGATGTACTTGACGCTTTTGATTATGCACGTTACAGAAACGAATCTAATTTAAGAACAACCGACACCAATTATCCTGCATTCCATATTGAAGGGGATCAAATTTTTCAAATTACGAATAACAATGGGGTTGTAAGTATCTCTGACACGCCTGTAACCCCAATAAATTGGCAAGATGAACTATTAAGTCCATCTCCAAGTATAAATGCTGGAGTTTCGATTTCTGGTGGTAGCGATAATGGAAATTACTATTTGTCAGGTGGTGTAAATGACAATAAAGGGCTGACAGAAAACTCAAGTTTTAAAAGTGGAGACATAAGACTCAACTTAAATCAGACCTTAAGTTCCAAGGTTAAAATAAATGCACGACTCAGTGGGTTTTTTAGCAAAACCAATTTTGCAGAAGGAGGCGATTTGCTTGGAAGTTCGAACCAAAGCTTTATTCGAAATTTGCTATCATTCAGACCCATACTTCCCGATGGGATAGTAGAGGCAGATAATACCGATGATTTAGGTATTTCTAGTCCTTACTCGTTTATCGATGACTTTGAAGACGTCTCTAGTGAAAATCGATTTTTAGGTTCTATCACTTCTACTTTTGAATTGGGCGTAAAAGGTTTGAGTTATCAAATGAGAGCTGGTGGTAACATTCGTACAAAAGAAAGAAGACGTTTTTATGGCTTGACAACTTATGTCGGTAAAAATGCGAATGGAATGTTACAGTTATCAAAATTAGAAGCGACATCTTTCCAGTTCACAAATACATTAAGATACAATAGAGCATTCAGAAGAAATAACAGAATAAACGCAGTATTGGGTGTGACATACGATCAGCGAAACAATCAAAATATGACTTATGTTGTACAAGATTTTGTAACGCTTGAAAAAACAACCGAGCAGCCCTTTTTTGGTCAGGTTATTTCTAGCCCATTAGCTAACATAGATTCCGAGGTAAAGCTATTTTCAGTTTTAGGACGTGTGAATTATGTTTTTAACAATAAGTACATCCTTACTGCTAGTTTTAGAAGAGATGGAATTTCAAAATTTTTAGAGGATTCTAGATATGGACTTTATCCATCCACAGCTTTTGCTTGGAATATGCATCGTGAAGATTTCATAAAGGATATTCCATTAATTGATGAGTTGAAATTGAGAGTCGGTTGGGGGCAAATTGGAAACCATGGTATTGGAGCGTATGGTACATTATCTAATTATGGTATAAACACCTCTGTTTTATATGGAACCCCTACCAATGGAACGAGTGTACCCTTAATTCTCAATAATATTGCAAACCCAACGCTAACTTGGGAGACGACTGAGCAACAGAACCTTGGTGTCGATTTTTCTCTTGCGAACGGCTTGATCACGGGAACAATAGACGTCTATGACAAGCTCACGAAGGATTTACTTATCAATTCAAATGTTGCACCATCCACAGGGTTTAACAATCTATTGATAAACAAAGGTGAGCTATCCAACAAAGGACTTGAAATTGCAGTCCAAATTAGTCCTGAAGAAAAGGAAGATTTTGGATTCAGTTTTGGTGGAAATATTGCATTTAATAAAACTAGAATTGAAGGATTATCATCACAGCCTTTATCATCAGTTTATTTAAACGATTCATATGCTGAGCAAAAAAGATTTTATTTAGGAAATACGATAAGTCGAGGAAATTATTTTAAATATCCTGCCAATATTTTTGTTGAGGGTGAGGAAGCGTCCCTATTTTATGGTTTCAAAACTTATGGTATTTACCAACCAGACGATGATTTTATAGGTGGGGCTGAGGCTGGTGATGTAAGAATTATTGACATCAATGGAGATAATAAAATTGATATAAATGACCGTACTATTATTGGAAATCCTAATCCTGATTTCACATTTGGGTTGAATCTCTCCTTAAATTATAAGTCATTTTCGCTATCTGCCCTAGTTAATGGAGTTTATGGAAATGATATCATAAACGGGAATTCTCTTCAAATGGGTAATGCAGAGGGATTATACAGGAATATTACTCCTGAGGCATATCACAATGCGTGGCGTCCAGAAAAAGTAGGTCAATATTCACCAAGCGCAATAACCCATCCAAGGATTGGTTATAAGGTTATTGAAGAACCAGAGTACCTAGCAATATCTGATAGATTTGTTGAAGATGGCAGCTATTTACGTCTTAAAAATATCACTCTTGGTTATGACTTTTCGTTATCAAAAAATAGCCCACTTAAAAGTGCAAATATTTATGTAACTGGTCAAAACTTGTTAACGTTTACAAACTACAGAGGATTCGATCCTGAAGTCACTAGCTTTATGTGGAATGGCTTGATCAATGGAGTTGATTGGAACGGACCACCAAATGCAAAAACCATAATCATAGGATTAAATCTCAACTACTAATCATGCTTAAAAATTCAATACTAATCATGGAAAAATTTAGAATACAAAAGATATCAAAATTATTTTCGCTTCTTTCAGTTGGGGTTTTAGTTCTATCATGTGATTTGGATGAGAACCCACCCTTTTTGGTTGATCCCGTATCACTTTATAACAACGTAACGAGTTCCGAATATGCACGAGATGGCATATATGCCGCTTTTACGCATTACAATGCAATGGAGCAGCGTATGTTTGTTGAAAACGGTTATTCAGGTCTTTTTACCACTAGAAGGGGAGGGAACAAACTTAGTTCTGTATGGATGAATGGAGTTATGAAGTTAAACCCGAATGAAAATGTTGACAATCAAAACACCTGGGTTGGGCTATATCGCATAGTCTCTCGAGCGAATGCAACTATTGAAAATTCTGTTTACGATCTAGATTCAGATGATCCATCTCAACTTAGAATTAATGACGTTGCTGGGCATGCATATTTTAGCAGAGCTTTCAGTTATTTTTCCCTCACTAGGCTTTGGGGAGACATTCCAGTCTGGACAAGTCTCGCTACATATGATGATATTCATAGAGCAAAGACTCCAACGAAAGAAGTTTATAATCTTATTATTGAAGATGCAAAGCAAGCCAAATCACTGTTGAATGGATCTGCCGGCCTTGGTTTTCCAAGAGCTCACGCTGCTCAGATGCTTTTGGCTAAAGTATATATGCTTTTGGCAACAAATCCAGAATTGCAAGACGCCAGCTTATCGGAGATGGATTATTGGAATTTAGCATATACAGAAGCCAAAGACATATATACGTCCGGAGATTATTCTTTAGTAGCTGATTATGCATCCTTGTTTGACGGAACAAATGAAAATTCAGATGAGTCAATTTTTGAACTTCAGATCAGTCAAGACGCTACAAATTCCCAAATGGCACGAAACTACACACCTTGGAGATATAAAGCAGGACAAGCCTTTGGCTGGTTTTCTGTATCCGCAAGTGTTTACGACTATCATGTTGCACATTATCCTACAGACCTGCGTTTGGATGCTACTTATATATCCGATTACATTCAAAGGTGTGGCGGCTGTGATACAGAGGGTAATCCACACCGCACTTATCCAACTAATTCATCAAGAGGAAGTTTTGGAAATGCCCATCCATATTTATTTAAACATGCTGAAAAGGATAGAAATCACACAAATCAATTTAACAGCCAAAATTTAATAATATACAGATATGCTGATTTATTACTCATGCTAGCTGAAATTTCGAATGAGCTTGAAAATGGTGAGGAGTTGGGCTATGTCACTGAAGTTTTAGAACGTTCTGGTCAAATACCACATGGAGGGTATCTGGCTGACAAGGATAGTTTTAGAGACGCCATCATGGATGAGTATCGTTTTGAGCTGCTTGGTGAGGGTCTTGACTCTTACAATAACAGAAGAAGGGGATATGCTTATTTCTTAGAAAATACAATCAATCGACATAACAATAATCCAAATTTTAAGGCATCAGTCGATGTGCTCTTAAATGACGTCGAGTCTGAGGTTATGTTACTTGAAATACCACTACTTGAAATAAATAACAACGAACTACTAAATGATTAAATCATGAAAATTTCAAAAATTTTATTTTCAATTCTTTTCACATTTTTCTTTATTGTTTTGAGTTGTGATGATGAAGAAACAGTTGAATTGTACGAGCCACAGTTAATTGATGCAGATTCAACATCTTTAGTTTATGAAAAATTAACATCATATCCATCACTGGGCAGTATTCAAAGTGCTAATCCAACGACTAGCGATCTTGAAACCCCTTATGGTTTTCGTATTTTAAAAACATCATCTCCCACGCAAAGTAATTTTGTACAAGCTGCCTTTACAATTGATCGTGAGAGTGGTATTATTTCTTACGGCAACATCAATAATACAATCAGTACAGGTACGTTTTCTATTGATGTAGGTCTTGTAAACGCTAGTGGCATGGCAGTATATGAAAATGCATTTGAGCTTATCATTTTGGATGTTCCTGTAGAAGTTGTTATTGATAAAAATGAAGTAGAGGCAGGTATATTTGAGCAGGGTGTGATGGCAACTATTTCATATACAGATACTTCTGGATTAGATGAAATCACATCTGCAACTTATAAGCTAATAGACCCACCTCCTGGTTTTGAAATTAACTCTTCAACGGGTGCTATTTCAAAAGTGAAAGGAGCTGCTTCAGGACATAATAGTTTGAGTGTTGAAATAGAAACTAATGTCGGAGTGGTAATGGCTTCCAATGTTCTTACTGTAAATGTAGGGGAATCTCCGACAATTGAAATATTTCAGCAAGATGGATCGACACCACTCACCAAAACAGTTTTGTCACCAAATACTGCATATACAACTTCAGCACCTGAACTGACTGGAATGATTCCAACTAAATGGGAAGTTGTTTTCCCAACTTCACTTGTAAACAATGATTCTGAATTGGGAGCAGTAATTGATTTTTCTAGTTCATTTAGTGTTGAAGAGCCCTCAGGTAAAGTATTAATCGCTGCAGATGCAGGACTCCCCTTAGGCATTCATACCCTAGGACTCAAAGCTACCAATGCAACTGATGATGAATTTGAATTTGAAGATGTATTAACAATAGAGGTTGAGGAGCGATGGGAAACAACCCCTG
>CENP01003388.1_pt1 | contig 24476 bp, 29 predicted proteins | sample 361281 | NCBI WGS metagenome assembly CENP01 (sample SAMEA2591122, study PRJEB7988) | marine metagenome | biome: marine biome (ENVO:00000447); feature: deep chlorophyll maximum layer (ENVO:xxxxxxxx); material: saline water (ENVO:00002010), including plankton (ENVO:xxxxxxxx) | depth 70 m | reverse complement strand
AAGATTCCAACGATGGTCGAGTAGATTCCTTGCCCTTGAGGCAATGAACTTGGAGCAGCCATAGCTATATCGTACGAATAATTTGAGCCAGGCTGAAAGAAAGAGCCTGCCATCAGAGCCAAAGAAACTGCAATACCAGTAGTTAATAAATAGAAGCCTACGGTTTTAAATGTTAGTTTTCCCAAAGACTGAGAGCTTCCAAGAGAAGAGATGCCTGTTACCAACGAAAAGAAAACTAAAGGCACAACCAATAACTTCAGGAGATTCATAAAGATATCTCCGCCCATCTTAAATATATATTTTTCTACAAAAGCATCTACCGAGCTTGGAAAGAAATTTGTATAAAAAAGGAAAGAGCCAACAACAAAACCAAGAATAAGACCAACAAGTATGTTTCTGGTTAAGTTTTTTGGCGTATCAATCATTAAATTTCCGTCATTTCAAAATCTTCTTTACCCACACCACAGTCAGGGCATAACCAATCGTCCGGAACATCGTCCCAAGCAGTTCCTGGGGCAATGCCATCATCTGGCCAACCTAGCTCTTCATCATATATTAGTCCGCATACAATGCATTCCCATTTTTTATATTCCATTTTCTCTCTCTTAGTTAATCTGACTTAAAAAGTCTCATTTAATGAAAATTAAGCAGGCTATAATATCAGATTTTATAGATCTAATTCATGCAAGCAAAAAGAATTAATAATTGGCTGAATGACTCTGAGTTAAAAAGTTGTTTAGAAAAACAAAACATTATTGAGTGGCTAAATGAAGAAGGTTCAATTACTGCAAAAATTTCTTTAAAATCCAAATTTAAACTTGAAATTTTAAGTGATGATATTGGCATTGCAGAGGATGAAGAATATCTGGCGCTTGATATCGCATCAGAAGAAGTTCGCATTAGAGAAGTTGTTTTATACGGAGATCTAGTGCCTCTTGTTTTTGCAAGAAGCATTATCCCAAATCTTACTGCAGCAAAAGGCTATCCTGGGCTAGGGACCATTGGATCGAAACCACTCGGTGATTTGCTCTTTCAAAGCGAGCTATTTATTAAAACACATCGTGAGTTTGCTCAATTTCTTACCTCTTCTGAGGGGTTGGTATGGGGGAGAAGGACTCATTACCTTGTTCGAGGATATCCTTTAAGTGTTATGGAAGTATTTTTATCGCCATGAATAAGACGTTGGCTATATTTGAATTGATGCGTCTTGATAAGCCAATAGGTATTTACCTGCTACTTTGGCCCGCATTATTAGCTTTAGTAATTAGTTCAAACGGCAATTTCGAGTACGTTGATTTAATAATAGTTATTATTGGAAGTATTTTAGTAAGGTCAGCTGGTTGTGTAATCAATGATATTTGGGATAAAGACCTAGATGGCGGCGTAGAACGAACAAAAACAAGACCAATACCAAGTAAAAAGCTCTCAATATCTGAAAGTTGGGTTGTTTTTGCAGTGCTTAGTATTCTGAGCCTAATGTTACTTAGCTTAACCAATGCAAATACTATTTTGATCAGTATATGTTTTGGATTAATGATAGTTGTATATCCTCTGACAAAAAGATTTTTTATTGGGCCTCAGATTTTTCTTGGTCTTACTTTCAACCCAACAATTATTGTTTACGCTATGACAAATGAGTTGAATAATCCAACAATGATTTTTCTCTACCTTGCAATCGCTGCAAAAACTATCGCCTTCGACTCCTTCTATGGATTGTGTGATATGGAAGATGATAAAAAATTAGGTATCAACTCGACTCCATTATGGTGGGGATCAAAAACTTTATTGATAATTGCAATCTTACAATTTGCTGTCATTAGCTTTTTGCTGATCGTGGGATTGAAAGCAGAACTTTCATCTGCTTGGTACATTGGAATAATTTTGTTAAGTGGTTTCTACTTTTATCAACATCAACTTGCATCACAAAAAAACTTTTTACTAGCTTTTAAAAATAATCATTGGGCATCTTTATATTTGCTCACCCTCTCAGTATTTTGTTTTCTGATAATCTAATTTCATGTCATCTGAAATCAAAAAAATTGATTTACAAGAAAAGCTTTATTCAATAAAAGCAAATAATCCTTTTGAGGATTTTTCATATTTGCGTGCAATGGAACAAAGTAATTCTGCTTCAGAAAAATCTGGCTGGATTCCAGACCATCTTGGTGAGATAAAAAATAAAAAATTAATAAGTTTTCTCCCTCTATATAAGAAATTTAATAGCTACGGGGAATTCATTTTTGATCATCAGTGGGCTAATGCATTGAATAGAGCTGGCAGAAATTATTATCCAAAATTGCTAACAGCCATTCCTTTCACCCCTTGCGAGGGAGATAGAATTTTGGCCAAGGATGATCAATCTAAATTAAATCTCATAGATGCTGGCATTAATAAAATGGAAACAGAAGAAATAGAATCATGGCATATTCTTTTCCCAAATGAATCAGGCAAGGGTGTCTTAAGAGAAAGATATTTTGTTGAAAGATATAACTATAGGTTTACTTGGAAAAATGAAAATTTTACAGATTTTGATAATTTTCTATCTATATTCACTTCTCGCCAAAGAGCGACTATTCGTAAAGAACGAAAAAGTATTTCTAAACTAGATATTAAATTTAAATGCAAAAAACATAATGAAATTACTGATGAGGATTGGGATTTATTTTATGTTTTTTATCAAAAAACCTATTATGAAAGGGCTCAAAACCCATATCTAAATAAAGAATTTTTTAAATTAATTAATACCGCAAATCAAATAGTTAAACCAGTTATTTTCTTTGCTGAAATTGCAGGAGAGCCAATTGGTGCATCATTATGTTTTGAAGGTGAGGACACTTTATATGGAAGGCATTGGGGAGCTACAACAAAAATAAAAAATCTACATTTTGAATGCTGTTACTATCAAGGCATAGAATATTGCATCAAAAATAATCTCAAATTTTTTGATCCTGGAGTTCAAGGGGAGCATAAAATTAGGAGAGGATTTCAACCACAATTAAGCTCATCATTTCATTATTTTTTAAGAGATGATTTTGGGCAAGCAGTGAGCGATTTTTGTAAAGCGGAAAGGACACAAATAGAAAATTATATTGAGGCATGCAAATCCTATACACCGTTTAACAATGATTATAGAATCAAATAAATGTACAAGAGCTTAAAAACAAAAAATCATTTAACAACATGTAGTGCTAATTTTTCTAGACTGAGAAAAATTCTATGTGATTTTGAAAATAATACTTATACATTCGAAATTCTCAATCATGAACAAAAAAATCAAGCCGAATTTTTAGTAATCACAAGAACACCTCATACTCTTATGATCGAGGCAAAATTTAAAAATAAAGATGCAGCCTTAGTAAATTTTTTACTTAGAATAAATATTTATATTGATGCAAGATTAGCGGAGGTTATTTCTTACCAACAAGAAAAACCTGTCCCATTTTTTGTGCCCTCTCCATTCTCACAATCCCAAGATGAAAAATATCAACAAAATAGAATTCTAACTGAGTGGCTTGAAAACATTTTTTTAAATGGTGCAGTTGAAGCAAAAGAAATAAATTTTTTGAATGACTAAAACTTTATGGTGAATTCTAAATGATTAGTTTGAAATCAAGAAGTTGATGCCAAAGAAATATATTACTTGAATGACTAAAATTTTATATCTTCATGGATTTGCATCCTCAGCAGATTCAACAAAAGCAAAAGTAATTGAATCTTTTGTTAAAAAAAATACTAGTTCAAGCAGGATCCTAATTCCTGATTTGGATAATAATATTAAAAATGCTTATCAGCAGATTGAAGAAATAATTAAAACAGAATCTCCCTCTTCAATTATTGGAAGTTCCTTAGGCGGTTTTTTTGGAACATATTTTGCAGAAAAATATGATCTGCTGTGTGTGAATATAAATCCAGCAATCCCCCCAATAGACATGTCTGAATATCTTGGTGAAAATCAAAACTATTCAACTGGAGAAAAGTTTGTCATTGATCAAGATCAATTGAACTGGCTAGGCGAAATGAATAAAAAAATTAAGATCTTAAAAAAACATAAGAATTTCATGACTTTGGTTCAGTCTGGAGATGAAGTCCTTGATTATAAACTTGCTATTAAGTACTTTTCCGGTAGTCAGCTCGACGTTACATTTGGAGGAAATCATTCCTTCGAAGATTTCGAATCTCATATTCTAAAAATACAGAATTTTCTAAATATGCACTAATATAGTGCATAATATTACTTATTGCCCTATAATTACTCATTATTTGCACATTTTTTGTGCAAATATATTGGCATAGATATTGCACATGTAAGGTATAAGTACTTAAAAAATTTTTAGGAGAAATAGAATGTCAAAATATAAAACTTACGAATATATATGGCTTGATGGATATCAGCCAGAACCTTCAATGAGGAGCAAAGTTAAGGCTACTGATGCAAGCACGCCCCCAGATTGGTCTTTTGACGGATCATCAACACAGCAAGCTGAAGGCGGAAGCTCAGATTGTTTGCTTCTTCCAGTTCAAACATACGAAAATCCTCATGGTCATGATTTAGTTATGACACAGGTTCAATCAGCTGATCACACTACTCATCCATCTAACTTCCGTGCTGCAGCTGAAGCTGTTGTAACAGATGACTGGTGGTTTGGGTTTGAACAAGAGTTTTTCTTTACTGATCCTGAAACCGGTGAACCTCTAGGGTGGGAAAACGGTGAGCCAAGAGCGCAAGGCGAATTTTATTGCGGGGTAGGTGCTGGAAATGTTGTAGGTAGAGAAATATCAGATCATCATCTTCAAGCGTGTTTAGACCTGGGAATTACATTAACAGGTACTAATGCTGAAGTTGCACTAGGACAATGGGAGTATCAATGCCTTGGTAAAGGAATTAAAGCAGCAGATGATTTATGGGTAAGTAGATATATGCTCTATAAGATTGCTGAAGAGTATGGTGTGGGGGTAAATATTCATCCTAAACCTAAAACTGGAGATTGGAATGGCTCTGGAATGCACACTAACTTTTCGAATGAAGAGATGAGATCTCGAGGTTCAGAGGAATTATTTTCATCTATGTGCGACAAACTTGGCGAGGTACATCAAGAAGGAATTGCGGCCTATGGCTCTGATAATGATATGAGGTTAACAGGCCTTCATGAAACTCAAAGCATTGATCAGTTCTCTTATGGAGTAAGTGATAGAGGAGCGAGCATTAGAATTCCCGTCTATACGGTCGAGCATAACTGGAATGGTTATTTAGAAGATAGAAGGCCCGCTTCAAATGCAGATCCCTATAAAATCTTAGCTCACATTGTTGGAACGCTAACTAAATAAGTTAGAGATTGAATAACTCATATACAGCGAAAGATAAAAAGCCCTCTTTCATAGAGGGCTTTATTTTTTAAAGTCTGTTTTATGGATTACATAGAATTTAAAGCATTCGATAACCTAAATACTGAGATCATTATTCTAGATGGAGAGGATTTCAAACTGCTTTGGATTAATGATGCGGCAAAAGCTGCTAATTGGATTGGCGATTCCTCAAAGTTTGAAGGCAAAACGATCTCATCATTGTTGAATGAAGAGACGGGGCTTCAGATAAATGAGATTCTCAAGAAAACTAGAGAGAATTCTGGATCTGTTACCAGAAGAGATTTTGAGATTGTTCATCAAGCCGGCACTGTAAGAACAGTTGACCTCACCATTACTTTTTCAGAAAAAAAGAATATGATTTTTATAGAGGCGGTAAGCATTGATAATCTTAATAAAATTATTGATTCAACAAGAAGTTTTTCAACACAAAAAATTGCAGCTGGCTTAGCTAGAACTTTAGCTCACGAAGTTAAAAACCCTTTATCAGGAATTAAAGGTAGTGCTCAAATCTTAAAGTCAAAATATGTAGATGATTTTTCAAAAAAATTCTTAAAAATAATCGAGGAAGAAACCGATAGATTAAACGAGATTGTTACCAGAATATTAACTCCAGCAAAAAAACCAACTTTTGAATATTTTAATCTTCATGAATCTTTGCAAAGAGTATTGGCTTTAAGCAATGCTGAATCTCAAGAAAATTTAACCATAGATAGAGATTATGATCCAAGCATTCCTGAGATTTATGGAGACAAAAATTTGTTTATCCAAGCTTTGATTAATATTACACAGAATGCTGTTCATGCATGCACAAATTTTTCACAAGAGCCCTGTTTAGGCATTCAAACCAAAATCTCTTATAGGCAACCTATTAATGGAACAGTCCATAACACCTTGGCTGAAATCATTGTTAAAGATAATGGGCCTGGAATAAGCGCAGAAATCAAAGACCAAATTTTCTTTCCAATGATATCAGGCAAAGAAAATGGCTCAGGCATCGGCCTATCAATTTCACAAGATATTGTAAGAATTCATGGGGGCTCAATATCATTTGATCGAAAAGATGATCAAACCATGTTTTCTATTTTAATACCTATTTCAAGCAACAATGTTAATGGAGCAAAAAGTGCCTAAAATATGGGTCGCTGATGATGATGAAGCAATTCGAATGGTGCTCGAAGAAGGTCTAAAGAGTGCCGGCCTAGAAATTGTTACCTTTGCTGATGGAGAGTCACTAATTGATGCATTAAATACCGATAAACCAGACCTAATAATTTCGGATATAAAAATGCCAGGCATGCATGGCTATGATCTTTTAAAACATATAAAAAATAATTATGACAAATTACCAGTCATCATTATGACTGCTTTTACAGATATGCAGGCTGCCATCGATTCTTATGGTGGCGGTGCTTTTGAATATATTCCAAAACCTTTTGATTTAGAAGAAGCTATTATCACAGTTAAAAAGGCCCTAGAGGAACACAAAGAAACCAAACCAAAGAAAGTCTCTAAATCAGAAATCATTGGTTCAGCACCTTCAATGCAGATTGTCTTTAGATCAATTGGGAAGCTAGCTAATACAAATGCCACTGTTCTTATCCAAGGGGAATCTGGAACTGGCAAAGAGCTCGTTTCTAAGTCATTACATAAAAATAGTCCAAGGCATGATATGCCATTTATAGCCTTAAACATGGCTGATATTCCAAAAGAACTCATTGAATCAGAGCTGTTTGGGCATGAAAAAGGAGCTTTCACCGGAGCTGTTGAGCAAAGAATTGGTAGGTTTGAGCAGGCAAATGGGGGCACTTTATTTCTTGATGAGATTGGAGACATGCCCCTAGAGACTCAGACACGTTTATTACGAGTATTATCAAATAAAGAATTTTTTCGAGTTGGTGGTGATAAACCAATCAAGGTGGATGTTAGGATTTTAGCTGCCACTCATCAAAGTCTGGAATCACTAGTTGCTTCTGGTGCCTTTAGAGAAGATCTTTACTACAGGTTGAACGTGATCAGGGTCGATGTGCCCCCTCTTAGACAAAGAAAAGAGGACATTGGTGATCTATCCTCTGCTTTTTTAAAAAGGCATGCAGATTCCTTGTTGGATGAACCAAAAGTACTTTCTCCGGAAGCCCTCTTAGCTTTAACTCAATATGATTGGCCGGGCAATGTAAGGCAATTAGAAAACACATGTTATTGGATTGCTCTCATGGCACCCACGCAAAATGTAGAATTAGAAGATTTACCTGGCGAAATTATTAACAATGATCTTTCGCCTCTTAAACAAGGTGATGACTGGCAATCAGGATTTTCTCAATGGCTTGGTGAGATTTATCAGAGCAATTCTGAAAATATGCTTGAAATCATTGAGCCAACACTAGATAAAGTCATGATTGATTTTGCTTTAGAAAAAACTGGTGGTAAAAAACAAGAAGCTGCTAAAGTTTTAGGCCTTGGTAGGAATACTCTTACAAAAAAAATAAAGGCTCAGCAAAGTTAATTTAAAGCATTGAATAAATCGCCAGATGCATGCAAGTCATGCAAATCGTCACACCCTCCAATATGATCTTCACCAAACCATATTTGTGGAACAGAAGTTTTTCCAGCCTTTGATGCCATCTCGGCCCTTAGCTCAGAATTAAAATCGACAGAAACCTCTTGATAGGTAATATCCAAGCCTTTCAATAAACTTTTTGCCTTATAACAGTATGGGCAGGTTTTTGTTGTATAAATGATTACGTCTTTCATGTTTGGATTCTTAAATTATTTTAATTTTATATTTTGCAAAGTATTTCCTTCAACCTTAAATTTTGCTTGCTCAAAAGAAGGTGCTGATAATTTTCCCATGGCATTATTAGAAAAACCAAACTGCTCCTTTGGAATGCCAAGAAAATTTTTATCAATTTTTAAATTTTTATTAGCATCAACAAAAAGTGCAATTGCATAAATTCCCGCTGGTAAGTTAATAACAAACTCATGGCTTTCTTTAAGCTCAATAAAATTCTCTATCCCTGTAAATATACCTACTTCTGAACGCTGTTCTCCCTTAACAGAATAATTGTATGCTTCTGCATTATCATAAATAGCCAAAGACAATACTCCTTCTTTGGTTTGCCCTGATAAATTGATAGTTAATTCATCAGCAGAAATATTGAAGGAACAAAGCAAGAGAAGTGTAAGAAATCTAGTGTAATAGCTCATGAATTATTTTACCTTAACTAGCGGAAGCCCTTCTTGCTGCCAAGTTGAAATTCCACCTTGCAGCACATGAGTGTTTTTGTAGCCATGTTTTTGAAGTTTCTCACCAGCTAGAGCCGCATTCCTTCCCATTTTACAAATTAATACCAATGGATTTTCTTGTTGTTTCAATAATTCATCATTTCTATTGTCTAACTCTTCGAATGGGATATTTATAGATCCAGCTATGGCTCCAAGGTCGAACTCACTCTTGGGCCTCACATCGACCAAGCAGGCAGACTCTTTATTAACTAAATTAGTCAGCTGGTTACAGTCAACTCGATTGCCGCCTCGTCTTGTTTCTGAACGAAACCATAGAATAATTGAAAGAAATAAAGGAACAGAAAAGTACCAATAATCGATTAAAAATAAATTGAATTCTAGCATTTGCATATTATCGCTTAAAATATATTTATTGGTGAGGTTTATATTATGAAAGATCAAAATTTTTTAGTGCTGGTTCGTCATGGGCAAAGTGAATGGAATGCCAAAAATTTATTTACTGGGTGGAAGGATCCAGGACTGACTCTGGTTGGCGAAAAAGAAGCCTCCACTGCTGGCACCCTCATCAAAGAAAGAAATATTAAATTTTCTAAGATGTATACCTCTGCTTTAAAGCGAGCGCAAATTACCGGTCAAATGATTTTAGATGGCATAGCTCAAACAGATATTGAAGTTATAAAAAATCAAGCTTTAAACGAAAGGGATTATGGAGATCTAGCTGGCTTAAACAAAGATGATGCCAGAAAAGAATGGGGAGAAAAGCAGGTTCATATTTGGAGAAGATCTTATGACATACCTCCTCCTGGTGGCGAGAGCCTTAAGAATACTGCGGAGAGGGTTCTGCCTTATTTTAATTCCTCAATCCTACCAAGACTGTTAGAAGGAGAAAATATTTTAGTTGCTGCACACGGAAATTCACTTAGATCTTTGGTAATGCAGCTTGATAATTTATCAAAGGAAGAGGTAATAGCCCTCGAGATTCCAACTGGCGCGCCAATAATTTACTCTTTTGATGGTAGCAAAGAACCCATTGCAAAAGAAAACCTCTTTGAATAAGCGATATCAACTTTTCTCTCAGCAAGTTGTTCAATGGTATTTAGAACATGGCAGGCATGACTTGCCATGGCGAAGAAAAGTTACACCCTACAGAATTTGGATCTCAGAAATCATGCTACAGCAAACCCAAGTAAAAACAGTCATACCTTATTTTAAAAATTTCATTAAAAAATTCCCGTCCCAAAAAAGCTTGTCTGAAGCTAGCGAAGATCAAGTTTTAGCTGCGTGGTCAGGATTAGGGTTCTACCGCAGGGCTAGAAATATATTTGCTACTAAGGAAATTATAAAAAAGAATTATGGGAATAGATTCCCGAATGAATTTAAAAAAATCATAGAATTGCCGGGAATTGGTAAATCAACCGCTGGGGCAATAATGTCATTAGCCTATCTTGACCCTCACCCAATACTGGATGGAAATGTTAAAAGAGTTATATCAAGATTATTAAAAAAAGAATTGGAATTACTGAAAGAGGCTGAACTCTGGAAACTATCTCAGGAAATGGTGAACAAGGATGATTGTTTTTCTTATACACAAGGAATTATGGATTTGGGAGCAACGATTTGTACACCATCAAACCCATCTTGCAGTAAGTGTCCGGTCAGTTCTCAATGCTTGTCTGCATTTAAGGTTAGATCAGTTAAAAAAAATAAAGCTGTTAGAGTAAAAAAAGTAATAGTTATGAATTTATCATTAATACAAACTAAGAAATCTTTATTACTTGTGAAGAATGAAACTGATTCAATATGGAAAAATCTTTGGCTGCCTTTTCAATCAGGATCTATAAAAAATCACATCAAAAATTTTAAGCTAACAGCTAATCAAAAAATTAATCATGAGCTTACGCATAGAAAGCTGGAAATAAATTTAAAAACCTATAGCTCGGCAAAAGAGGTGGAAATAAAAACCAATCAAACATATAAATGGATAAAAAAGGATAGAATAGAAGAATATGGACTACCAAAACCCATTAGCAAGGTAATTAAAGAATTATGAGCACAACTGTTTTTTGTAAAAAATTTCAAAAAAATTTACCAGCCATGACAGTGCCGCCCATGCCTGGGCCTAAAGGCAGGGAATTAATGGAGACTGTATCTCAAGAAGCATGGGAATCTTGGAAATCACATCAAACGACTCTTATTAATGAAAAACACCTAGACTTATCTCAAGCTGATGCCCGCTTTTGGTTGCTGGAGCAGATGGAAAAATTCTTTAATAATGAGGAAGTTGAGCAAGCTTCAGGCTTTAAGGCGATAGACTAACTATTCCACCAAGCTGTATCTGAGAAAGCTCTAATATCCACTTCGTGACTCCATGCCGATCGATGCTGTTGAGATAAATAATAGTAAGTTTCAGCAACGCTTTCAGGCAAAACAAGTCCATCATGCTCCATACCCTTTGTCTCTCTGAGTTGTTGAAATAATTCCTCTCCGAGCATCTTCCCCAATGTATCTGGAGCATCAACCATTCCATCCACTACAATGTGTGCTACATGAATTCCCTTTGGAGCAAATTCAGCATTTAAAGTTTGGCATAACATTCTTCTGCCACCCATTGCAGCAGCATGAGAGTGCTGATTCTTATTTCCACGCATGGCAGCCGTAGCAGAAGTAACAAGGAATGTCCCTGAGCCTCTTTCTTCCATGATTGGCATCAAGACTTTTGCAACTCTAAATAATCCCAAATCTGCCATTCTCCAGCCCCACTCAAATTCTTTTAAAGTTGTTTCATTGAGTAGCTTCATTCCAGTTTGAGCACCAAGGTTATAGACGAGAACCTTAATTGGTCCCACATCTTTTTCTATGTTGATGATTAATTCTTCAAGAACATTTTCTTCAATTGCATTAATGAGATATCCGTTAGCAGAGCCACCTTTTTCTTCAATATTTGATACCAGGTTATCTAATCCATCCTGATCGGACCTTCTGCATAAACACGAGTGGTAGCCTTCTTGAGCAAATTTTGTTGCTACAGTTCCGCCGATGCCAGCACCGGCACCCAAAACTAAGCAAACTGGCTTCATGATGACTTAGGTCTCAGAAACGATTGTAGTTTTCATGGACTTTCCAGTGAGTCTCCAAACGAAACTTAAGACTTTAACGGCCAACAGACGAATGGTCTTATCGAACAATGAAACTTCTGATATGCCTGTTTTTACTTCACAAATTTGTTTTCCTCTAATCAGTTTTCCTGGCAGTGCTCCATTTGCTTTGCCGTTTTCAGAAACTACTTGACCATTCTTTATGGTGGCAATATAGCCTGTAGCATCTTGTACTAAGCGCCTTCCACCTAAAGGAAGGTCATGAATCATTGTGGGATGACTTACACTCAACTTATCAAAATCAATAATATTGATGTCTGCTAACATGCCAGATTTTATTTCGCCTCTGTCAAATAAACCAAAAGTCTCAGCTGTGTCTTTAGTTTGTTTCTTGATCAACATCTCTAATGGAAACTTTCTGCCTGCCTCTCTGTCTCTTCCCCAATGTGAAATATTGGTTGTTGGCATGCTCGCATCACAAATTAGTCCGCAATGAGCACCGCCATCACTTCCTCCAGCAACGGATGACTTTAATCGATAGGCCTGTTCAACAAAATCCAGTTTATATTTTTCATATGGTGTGAAAGCAGCATAAATTAAATTGGTGCCTTGGTTTTGAAGCATCTCATCATACATAACCTCAAGCTCAGAAATATCTTTTCTTGAGGCTATCGCGGCAATGCTATCTTCTTCTTTAGGTTCATAATTTGGAGGAGTCCCGAGGATAAATTGAGTCTTATAGTTTGAGGTTATAGTTGTGGGTAGTGCTACATCTTGGGCAATTTCTTCTCTGGTTTTATTAGAAGGATTATCTGCAAGTCTTGCCATTATTTCAGACTCAAAGTCTGGTTCTTGGCTAAGTAGTTTCTCTTTAAAAAGGGGATCTTTTAAAATTTTGAATTTTTGATCCATGGGTAAATCAGCTATTTCTTTGTAAGCAGGAAATTGCATGAATGGATTGACTGAAGTTTCCCAGCCAAACATTAAACCAACATTTCTACCTGGGAATTGGGGCCGAATATTCTTACCTTTTAGAAAGTGCTCCTCAGAAAATAAAATTGTTTTTACTGCGTCGCCTTTGGTTTGCAAGAAGGTTAATCCACAATCACTTTTTTTAACATATTCCTTCATCCAAGACATTTCCATCTCTTCATCGAGCCAATCAGATGTTATTTCTAGAGTTCCTTCTCCAGCTTTATCTACTCCAAATGCAAGAGCTCGCATCTCTTCCGAACTTGCTTCCGTACCAGGTACATATTTACCATATATGTCTCTATGTAGAACAGTTCTGGAGGTACTAAATCCTAGAGCCCCAGCCTTTATAGCTTCAGTGACAAGTTCTGACATTTTGCTGATCTCTTCGTCAGATGCATCTACTTGATTTTGACATCTTTCATAACCCATTACATAGCTTCTTAAAGGCCCATGACCCATCATAAATCCAACATCCATGACGAATTCTTTTTTATCAATGGCGTCTAGAAATTCTGGAAAGGTCTCCCAATCCCAGTCAATTCCTTCATGCAAAGCTGAACCAGGAATATCTTCAACACCTTCCATTAATTGAATAAGAAAATTTTCATCTCCGGGACGCACAGGTGCAAAACCTACCCCGCAATTCCCCATCACGGCAGTCGTAACACCATGCCAACTTGATGGGGTGAGATATGGATCCCAAGATACCTGTCCATCGTAGTGAGTATGGATATCTACCCATCCAGGGGTTACTAAATTTCCTTTTGCATCAAACTCTTCTTTGCCTGAGCTATGAATCTTCCCAACTGATGTGATTTTTCCATCATCAATGGCAATATCGCCAAAGAATGGTTTTTTTCCTGACCCATCTATAATTTTTCCATTACGAATGATCAGATCATGTGTATTTTGACTTATTTCCATTTATCTAATTTAACTATAAATTATTTTCTTTAGAAGCATATTTATTGACATAGAATATGTCAACAAGTGGTGCCCAGAGGTGGAATCGAACCACCGACACAAGGATTTTCAGTCCTTTGCTCTACCGACTGAGCTATCTGGGCTTTTGAAGATGGTGAATTATAACTGAACTGCGCTTACTGGAGAATAGTAAGTTGAAATATAATAAATGAATGTCAATAAATCATTTTCATAATTTAAATAAAGCACGAAGTTCTTATACGGACGAACTTAAATCAATTCTCAATCTTCTAGATTCTAGAGAAGCATTTGATGAGATTTCTTCATGGGATGGATATAAGCCAACTCCCTTGCTTTCTTTAAAGGACATAGCTTCACAAACTGGAGTAAAAAAAATTTATTACAAAGATGAAAGTTCTAGATTTGGATTAGGCAGTTTTAAGGCATTGGGTGGTACATATGGAGTTTTAAAATTTATCCAGGATGAATTAAAAAAAGATATTGGAAGTAACGTAACATTAGAGGATATCCACAAGGGAAAATACAAAGAAAAAATTTCAAGATTTACCGTGACAACTGCAACAGATGGCAATCATGGTCGTTCGGTTGCTTATGGAGCCAAGTTATTTGGATGCAAATGTCAAATATATATTCATGCAGAAGTTAGTTTAGGGCGTCAAGATGCAATGGAGCAACTTGATGCAAATGTTATTCGAGTAAATGGAAACTATGACGAATCACTAAAGGTTTGCAAGAAAGAATCTGAGCTAAATAACTGGCATATTATTTCTGATACTTCTTATCCGGGATATACAAAATACCCGAGAGACATAATGGCTGGATACAATGTCATGTCTGAAGAAATTGCCTCTCAATTAGAAAAAATTGAGATGCCTACTCATATATTTCTGCAAGGTGGTGTAGGCTCATTCCCTGGTGCAATATGCGCATATTTCTGGGAAAAATTTCCTAACAGCAATATTAAATTTATCGTTGTTGAATCTGAGCATGCCCCGTGCCTAATTCAAAGTGCCCAAAATAATCAAATCACCTCAGTGAATATTAAAAAAGAAACAATGATGGCTGGTTTATCCTGCGGTGAACCATCACTTGTTGGGTGGGAAATTCTAAGCATAGGGACGGATGATTTTGTTGCTATTTCTGATCAATTGATACCATCAACAATGAGGATGCTTGCAAAAAATAACCCTCCGATTGAAGCAGGAGAATCTTCAGTTGCTGGCCTTGCAGCACTAATGGAAATTATGAAGACCCAAGATATCGCAAAAAAACTTAAGCTAGACTTTGAAAGTATCGTATTATTATTTGGAACTGAGGGAGCCACAGACCCCGAAATATATGATTCTATTATCAAGGCAAGCTAGACTCAAAATTTCACAGATTTTTAAATTTGTCCTAAACTAAATACATGGGAATTGAACATGTAAGTCCAGATACGGACATAAATAAGATTTTAGAAATCATTGAGCGAGATGCGGCAGTTGTTATTGATAACGTCTTGTCATCGAATGATCTCGATGATATTAAAAATGAGCTCAAGCCCTACCTTCAAAATGATATTGAAGGGGATAATGAATTTACAGGATTTCAAACTAAAAGAGTTGGGGCTCTTATGGCAAGATCACCCAAGTGTCGTGAGTTAGCTCTTGATCCTACAATCAATGCTTTATCAGCAAAATTTCTTGAGCCTCATTGTGATGGATACCAACTACATTTCACATCTGCAATTTCTATCGGACCCAATGAAACACCTCAAATCCTTCATAGAGATCGAGGAGTATGGGGAGGATATGTGCCAAGGAAAATAGAAACACAATTTAGTACTGTGTGGGCCATCACAGATTTCACCAAAGAAAATGGTGCCACTCAAGTTGTGCCGGGTTCACACAAATGGGATAAAGAAAGAATGCCCCTAAATGAAGAAATCGAAAATGCTGAAATGAGTGCAGGCTCAGTATTTATTTATACTGGATCTGTTATGCATGGCGGTGGGGCCAATCAAACATCAGAAAATAGACTTGGTGTTTTTTTGCACTATGCTCCAAATTGGCTAAGGCAAGAAGAAAATCAATACCTCTCCTGCCCTCCTTCAATAGCGAAAGAGTTAGAGCCTGAACTTCGTGATCTGATGGGTTACTCCCAAGGCGGCTACGTTTTAGGATTCTTTACCGACCCAACAGATACTGAGGGAAAATTTGAATCTGTATCACCTAAAAAACTCTTCGGGGAAGATGTTGATCCGTTTAAAATTGCATCATCTGAAGAGCTGGTTAAAAGCTCTACCAAAAAAAATTAACAGCATTTTATTGAATAAAGACATTTCTCTATGACAGAACATCTAACCCTTTATCCAGCAATTAAGCCCTATGATACTGGGTTCATGATTGCGGGTGAGCATGAAATTTATTATGAACAATGTGGTAACCCAAATGGAAAACCTGCTGTCTTTTTACATGGTGGACCTGGTGGAGGTGGAAGTGAAGCCGTCAGAAGATTTTTTAATCCGGAAGCCTACAGAATCATTGTGTTTGATCAAAGAGGATGTGGCAGAAGTAAGCCTCATGCCTGTTTAACCAATAACACAACTTGGGATCTGGTGGCAGATATTGAATCTTTGAAACAAAAATTAGGTATAGATAAATGGCTGGTTTTTGGGGGTTCATGGGGCAGTACTCTAGCACTCGCTTACGCTCAAACTCATCCAGATTCAGTGAGTGAGATGGTCCTACGTGGAATTTTCATGCTGAGGAAAAAAGAACTTGATTGGTTCTATCAAGATGGAGCTAGTCGTATTTTTCCAGAGGCATGGAAAAATTTTATTCACCAAATTGATGAATCAAAAAGAGATAATTTAATGCAGGCCTATCATGAAATTTTTGTAGGGTCAGATCAACAAAAAAGCATAGATGCTGCTATTGCTTGGTCTAAATGGGAAGCAGCATGTAGCAGCATAGATTACTCTCCTGAGAGAGTTGAGGAATTCTCAAACCCAAAATTTGCCCTGTCTTTTGCACTCATTGAAAATCATTATTTTATGAATGCAGGTTTTTTAAACCACGAAAATCAATTATTGGATGATGTAGAAAAAATTAGATCGATTCCCACAATTATTGTTCAGGGTAGATATGACATTGTATGTCCGACTGGGACAGCCTATGAACTTTCAGAACGATGGCCAGAAGCTTCTTTGGTGATTGCGCCATTTTCTGGTCACTCAGCTTTTGAAAAAGAAATTATCCATGAACTAATTTTAGCCACGAATAAATTTGGCGGCCTAGACAGATAAATGCAATCGTATGTTTTGCATTTAGAATGCTCTAAGACGGGAACTGTATATCCAGCAGATCAAATTCATAATCTTTCAGATGATGGAATGCCTTTGTTGGTTAGATATGATCTTAAAAAAATTAAACGAGAACTTTCTAAAAATAGCTGGTGCGTGGAATCAGCACCAGGTTTTTGGCGCTATCAAGCATTGCTTCCTGTCTCAAAGGCTGCTTCAAAAATTTCATTGGGAGAGGTTGTAACTCCTTTAATTCCCCTGAAGAGAAGCTCAAATATATTAGGTGGAAAACCTGGAAATATTATAGTAAAAGATGAAGGCAGGCTCCCAACTGGGTCTTTCAAAGCTAGGGGTTTGGCCCTAGCTGTTTCTATGGCACATCAATTTGAGCTTAAACATTTGGCAATACCTACCAATGGTAATGCTGGAGCTGCTTTGGCAGCTTATGCAAGACAAGCAAATATCAAAGCAACGGTTTTTTGCCCCGATGATACACCCAAAGTAAATGTGCAAGAAATTCAGCTTCAGGGAGCCGATACATATCTTGTCAATGGACTTATTAATGATTGTGGAAAAATAGTGCTTGAAGGAAAAGAGAAAGCAGGTTGGTTTGATGTCTCTACACTTAAAGAGCCATATAGAATTGAAGGCAAAAAAACTATGGGCTTTGAGCTTGCAGAACAAATGGATTGGACGTTGCCAGATGCAATCTTTTACCCAACAGGTGGGGGTACAGGGCTCATAGGAATGTGGAAAGCATTTGCAGAGTTGAAAGAACTGGGATGGCTCACAGGTAAACTTCCTAAAATGATTGCCATTCAATCTACAGGGTGTGCACCAATTGTTAATGCATTTGAAAAAGGCTTAAATCATGCCACTTTATGGGATAACGCTCACACTGTTGCATCAGGTATAAGGGTGCCAGCCGCCATTGGAGATTTTTTAATACTCAAGGCTATACGTGAATCAAATGGTTGTGCTCTTGCTGTCGAAGATGAACAAATTATTAAAACAAGAGATATGATCTCCAAAGAAGATGGGTTATTGCTCTGTCCTGAGGGTGCTGCAACCGCAGCTGGCTACAAAATTGCTCTTGAGAAAGAAATTATCAATGTGGATGATAAGGTTGTGCTCTTTAATTGCGCTTCAGGGCTAAAGTATCCAATGCCTGATTCCAACAAAATTATTGATAAGAACTCTACTATTAAATATAGCCAGTTTAGTAAGTAATAGTAGGAGGCCTAAGACCCTTGAGAGAAAAATAAATCTTCATTTCATCATGAGCATCATAATCATGAATTCTTTTTAAGTCATTTCCTGGAATATTGGTATATTTCATTGTCACATTTCTCGCTGCAACTAATAACGGATTTTTCATATGATAGATTCTGCCTTGCATCATTGAGAGAAACTGAATTTTTTTAGTACGCTTGTTTCTCACAAAATCATAATCTGCTTGTGCATCTTCCAAGTTAGCAATATTTTCATTGCAAGCCATAGCAAATGAATACGTATCTTCAATTGCCATACAGGCTCCTTGCCCCAAAAATGGAACCATTGGATGAGCGGCATCGCCAAGCAAAGTTATATTTTTAGCAATCATAGATTTTAAGGGTGGTCGGATATAGATACCCCATTTATATAAAGGCATTGAATCTTCAAGTGCTGGAAATATTTTAGAGTCATAAATAGAGAAATCATCCAGTAAATCTTTGATAGAACCCTCTTCTTTCCACGATTCTTTAAATTGATAATCTTCTTTTTTAACCGCAACAAAACTTACATCTCCTTTTTTATTAATTGGGTAGCTAACAATATGACTGCCAGGACCTAGCGCAAAATGAATTCTTTGCAGGTTTGATTTTCCTATGCCTCTCCATGCACTATAGCCACTATATTTAGGGGCTTGATTGGCAGCAAAAAAATTATCTCGCATTGATGACCTTATACCATCGCAAGCTGCTAAGTGCTTAAGGGTGTATTTTTTTTTATTAGCAAATGTGGCTTCACATTTTGCTGCATCAAAATCAACAAGGGCATGATCATGATGAACCTCTCCACCTAAATTTATATATTTGGAATATAGCAGTGTTATTAATGTTTGCCGGCGTGTTGTCAAAACCTCTGGAGTTTGAAATGAGGATATTTCCTTTTGCGGCCCTTGAATTGAGGCTGCGGAATGAATGAATGATTGGTTTTTTAAATCATTATAAATATCCAACCTATTCAGCAAACGTAATGCATTGGAAGAAAGGCTGAGGGCGGCACCGTGAGAGATTTCTTCAGGCATTTTTTCAAAAATGGTTGCTGGGATGCCATCTTTCAAGAGAGAGCAACCAAGTGTTAGGCCCGCTATTCCGCCTCCTATTATTCCAATGTGATCTGAATAGTCTGTCATGCAATTTTATCCATTCATCTTTTTACATTCTATTGCTTGACTTAAAGCATGCTCTAAGTTGTATAGTTCTATACACATATTACTATTTAATGCCTACAAGGAGATGAAATGAGCTCAAATAAACAAATTACTTCTACGGTCACTGACACGGGAAAACTAGAAATAGCCATTACTGAATCTGAGCGCCCAATTCCAGGCGATGATGAGGTGCTAATTCAAGTAGAAGCGACCCCTATTAACCCATCTGATCTAGGTTTATTAATTGGACCAGGTGATATCAATACACTCAAGGCTGAAGACTCAAAAATCATAATGGATGTTCCAGAAGCAATTATGGGCGCCATGAAACCAAGACTTAATAAACTGATGCCAGTGGGCAACGAAGGCTCTGGAGTTGTTATAGAAGCTGGAGCAAATGCACAAGAATTACTGGGCAAAGTCGTAAGCGTTGTTGGGGGTGGAATGTATTCTCAATACAGATGTCTACCCGCAGCTAGTTGCATGATCATGAATGAAGGAACTGAGCCTCGAGATTGCGCATCAAGCTTTGTTAATCCCCTCACTGCTCTTGGTATGGTTGAAACTATGAAAATGGAAGGACATACAGCTCTTGTCCATACAGCTGCAGCATCTAATTTGGGTCAAATGCTTGTAAAAATATGCGTAGATGATGGAGTTCAACTCGTAAACATTGTTCGCAAGCAAGAACATGTTGATTTGTTGAAATCTATTGGTGCAGAGTTTGTTTGTGACTCATCTGATGATGACTTTATGGAGCAATTAACCTCAGCTATCACTGAAACAAAAGCAACTCTTGCTTTTGATGCGACTGGCGGTGGCGAATTGGCTGGCAAAATTCTTACTTGCATGGAAGTTGCAGCAAGAAAAAATGCAACAGAATATAGCCCTTATGGATCTACAGAACATAAGCAAGTTTATATCTATGGAGCACTAAATCAATCAGGCATTACATTGCCAAATAATAGAAGCTTTGGCATGTATTGGGGTATAGGCGGATTCCTATTAACACCATTTCTTGGCAAGGTTGGATTTGAGAAAATGGGTGAAATGCAAGCTCGAGTTGCCAATGAAATTAAAACTACTTTTGCTAGCAGATATACTAAAGAAGTTACACTTAAAGAGGCATTAACTTTGGATTCACTAATGGTCTATGCAAAACAAGCAACTGGAGAGAAATTCTTAATCAATCCTAACGGATAAAAAGAAGGGAGCTTAACTCCCTTCTTTTGACAAAATCTTGACGATTCCCACTAAACCAACGCAATCGCCATCATGATCAAAGTAATTAAAGATCCAATCCACGAAAGCGTCCTTAATAAGGCTATACCTGCAACATATGTAATAAGATGAGCAACTCTTAATATCAACCACCAAAAAGCTAAACCGGTCAAATCAACTGATAAATGCATAGAGAGTAAAGCCAGTGCTAAAAATGCAGGGAGACTTTCTTGTAGATTCGCAGCAGCTCTTATGGCTCTTCCTGCCATAACAGAAGTCTCAGGCATTGGTTCGTCCCTATTGGTTGTATACCATGAAAAATTTTTCATATTAAAAGCAGCTGGAACTACCCAAATTTGAATCATTGTGAGCAGAAGTGCATAAACAATATATGTAGCCATAAATTTTCTCCAAAATTAATAAAATTAAAGTTTATACAATAGAAATCATTCCATCAAAATAAATAATACTATTGCCTGATATAAAAACTCTATCATCTACTAGTCTGCAATGAAGTTTCCCGCCTCTTTTAGAGAGTTGGCATGCCTCAAATTCATTTTTATTTAATTGATTTGCCCAGTAAGGAGTTAACATTGTATGCGCCGATCCTGTAACAGGATCTTCCTCTATGCCGGCTTCTGGGTAAAAACACCTTGAAACAAAATCAACTTTATCTCCTGGAGCTGTGATCACGACTCCCCTAGAATTAATTTTTTTAAGAAGAGGAAAGTTTGGCTGCATACCTTCAATTTGTTCCTGATTTTCAAACACTGCTAAAAAATCATCTTTGCCTCTAAGTAATTCCATAGGCTGAGATCCTAATATATCTATAAATAATGGATCTAACTCTGATTTAACTGGTTGATCAACAGGGAAATCAAGACAAAGTTCATTTGAGCTCTTAGTTACTCTTAAGATACCACTTTTAGAATCAAAATTAATTTCATCACCAGATAGGTCAGGATAATATTCAAAAAGTACTTTGGCGCTAGCTAAAGTAGCATGACCGCATAGATCAACTTCAATTGTTGGAGTAAACCATCTTATCGTAACCGGACTTTCATGGATGCTGACAAAAGCTGTTTCAGATAAATTGTTTTCCGAAGCTATTGATTGCATGACATTATCTTTAAGTGGCGATTCCAGGATGACAACTGCAGCAGGATTACCTGAAAATAATTTATCGGCAAAAGCATCAACTTGATACATTTTCAATTCCATGAAGTTATTTTACCTAATAGAGCTTTCAAGGCTAGAATGAATAAAAAGGATCAACTTGAGCCTAGATAAACTAACAATTAAAACAAAATTAGCTTTTGGGGTAGGAGCCACTGGTGAAGGTGCAACAAATTGGATTTTTGCTGGACTTACTTTCTTTTTTTATAATCAAGTTTTAGGATTATCTGGTTCACTTACAGGCTTAGCTGTTTTAATTGCGATTATTTTTGATGCTATTTCTGATCCTATTATGGGGTCTATCTCAGATAGATTTATATCTAAGCTTGGACGAAGGCATCCCTTCATGTTCGCTGCACCTTTCCCTACAGTTGTAGCAATCTATCTAATGTTTTTTCCACCAGATGGATTGTCTGAATATGGTCTCTTTAGCTGGCTAATTTTTTCAACTATTTTACTAAGGCTGAGTATTACTTTGTTTGCGGTGCCTCATTTAGCATTAGGAGCCGAGCTATCTGACGATTATTTTGAGCGCAGCCGAGTCATGAGCTACAACAATCTATTTGGATATATGGGCGTAATTATCATGCATATATTTGTATGGTTTTTAATTTTCCCTTATTTTGCTGGTGAGAAAATTGGACAACTCTATCAAGAATCCTATACGCCCATTGCAATTTTTAGCATGGCATTAATTTCACTTTGCATTCTCTCTTCAGCCTATTTTACTAAAGATAGAATCCCCTATTTAAAGCAGCCCTCTAGAAATGAATCTCACATCAAGATAGCAGATTTATTTAAAGACATTTATGGAGCTATTGGTAATAAAAACTATGCTCGATTACTGGTTGGCATGTTTTTCCTTTCCATGCTCATAGGCACTCATGAAACATTGGGTATTTACATGGGAACATTTTTTTGGGAATTGTCCCCTATACAAATTGGTTGGTTAATCATAAACAATATCATTGGGTATGCCTTTGGATTCATCTTGACGGCAAAACTTCATCAAAGATTTGATAAACCTATTGTGATTGTTGCAACAGTTCTTGGTCTAACTATTTTTTGGTCCGCATCGGCTAATATTGCTCTATTAGGCTTTGCTCCAGAGCGAGGCACATGGGAATTAGTTCTGATGATTATTTGCTTAGGCTCTTTTGCATCAGCATGTGGTTCTATATTGCATATAAGTGTCATGTCAGCATTAGCAGATATAGCAGATGAACATGAGCTCAATACTGGCATTCGACAAGAAGGAGTCTTCTATGCAGCCCGCGCATTCTTTAGCAAAACATCGAATGGCATTGGTCATGTTATAGCTGGAGTCGCGCTTGATTTTATTGCCTTCCCGGAGAATGCTATACTTGGAGAAATATCTGAAGATACAATCTTTAATTTAGGATTAATTGATGGACCCTTTGCAATGATTTGGGGATTAATTGCTGTTTTCTTTTATGCTAGATATAAAATTACTAAAGAATCTCACGCAAAAATTAAAGAGCAGCTTGGAATCAAAAACTCTTAAAACTTACCTCTAGTAAACCTCATTCTTATTGAAAAAACCCTTATCAAAGCCACAAGGGTAAGAATAGTTTGAGTAAAAATAGAAATTAAGAGTGTGTTAGTCCAGCTCCAATTATCTATGGTGAGCCAAAGCAAAAAGGTTTGAAGGGGGAAATTGATTACCATCCCCATCATCACTACAATTACACTCTCCCTGAAGGCTGTTTTTTCTGTTTTATTCATACTTTTCTCTTTGGTAATTTTTACAAAAAATCATATCCTATCCTCCTCATAATTGATGGAGATAGATAAGAATTTATTAAATCTTTTTCTGATTTTGTTAGTTCTGGAACAGTAAGAGATAAATCGATGCTTTTATTCTCTTCTATTCCACGTCCGCTTATGTAGCCGGCTAATTCAACAACTGTTGAAGGATTTTGATCGACTGCTTTTGCTACTAAAGAATGAACACTTACCTGATCTAATCGAAAATCTTCTATGCGAATGTTCAAGCTATGTTTTACCTCTTTAGACATTCTTAAATAACTCTCATTTTTTTGATTCCACAAACAAATAGAATTTTCATAGTCTTCAATTGAAAATTTAAGGAACTCTTCGAAAGGCCTATCATTGATTTTAAGGTAGTGATGATAATAAGGCTCCTTGTACATTGATCTAAGCCAAGTATAAGGATTTCGGAAGAGAAAAATAAACAAAGTATTAGCAGTATTATGTTTAACCCATTCTGACTTTTTCGGTGCAAGCCTATGCTTCCATCCTAAAAAATCATAATACTTGAATGTGAGGTCAAAATTCTCTCTTATAAAAAGATTGATAGCGTTGGTACCGGTATGTCGCTCACCAAAAATTTTTATAGAATCAATTTTCAAATTTTACTGCCGTTCCATACGCTATTACCTCTGAGGCTGCTGCTGCTATGGTTGAAGTTTCATATCTAAAATTTACTACGGCATCTGCACCCATGCCTTCAGCATTTGCAATCATCCTGTCCATAGCCTCCTTTCTTGCTTGAGTTAAAAGAATTGAATAGCTTTTTAATTCTCCTCCTACTATATTTTTCAATGTCGCTAATATGTCAGTTCCTAAATGTCGAGCTCTTACAGTGCTGCCCATAACTATCCCCAGGTAGGAATGAATTTGTTTACCCTCTATCGATGGTGTGCTAGTTACTAACATGGTTTGCTCCAAAAATTTGATATGATTAAGTTAAGTATATGAATAATATAAAACAAGAGCT
>CENP01086141.1_pt1 | contig 24496 bp, 27 predicted proteins | sample 361281 | NCBI WGS metagenome assembly CENP01 (sample SAMEA2591122, study PRJEB7988) | marine metagenome | biome: marine biome (ENVO:00000447); feature: deep chlorophyll maximum layer (ENVO:xxxxxxxx); material: saline water (ENVO:00002010), including plankton (ENVO:xxxxxxxx) | depth 70 m | reverse complement strand
ACTAAAGAGCCTTGCGTCATGTGTTCTGGGGCAATTGTTAGTTCGCGAATCAAAATGGTTGTATTTGGTTGTTACGATAAAGAAGCGGGATGTTGTGGGTCTCTTTACCAATTTTGTGGAGACGCTCATTTGAAGAATTCTACTGGTGTCAAGGGTGGCGTCATGGAAAAAGAATGTCTTTCAATTATCCATGATTTTTTTGAAATTCAAAGGAAAGCACAATACACAGATTAAGGAAATATCATGAAGTTTTCTAAAATATATATTTTATCATTTTTATTGCTGACTGCTGTAGCTTGTGAAGACGAAAAAGACGAAGCAAGTAATGCATTAAATTGCGCTAGTGTAATGGCAGAAATGGATGCTGCTAATGAAGCATTTGAGGCAAACGCTACCAAAGCTAATTGCGAGGAAGTGATAGAAAAGGCAGAAGCAGTTTATAATTGCATGCCAGATGGTCCAGAAAAGATGGAAATGAAAGAAGATCTAGACTCAATAAGAGGTACATGCGATCTGTTTTCTTAATAAGTAATATTTAGTGCTCTATTTAAAAGCCTCACAATTAGTGGGGCTTTTATTGTAGGAGAGATGGCAGAGCCTGGTTGAATGCGCCGCACTCGAAATGCGGTATATCTTATTGATATCGGGGGTTCGAATCCCTCTCTCTCCGCTAAAATTTTTTAATAACAATGAAAGTATGACTGGAATAGTATGAACGAAAAAAGAAAAATATTTACAATCCCAAAGGGCTATTCCACTAACGACACTGATGATCGACTTAAATGGTTAAAAGAAACCACAGGATTTGATTACAATTCGCACCTTGAAAATCAACCTGATGAGCTAAAAGGTATAATTGAGAACCACATAGGCTATATGAAGATACCAATGGCGGTGGCTGGACCTTTGAAGGTTGAAGGAAAGTATGCCAACGGCGATATTTATGTACCAATATGCACTTTGGAGGGAACACTGGCGCTATCTATGACGCGAGGTATGATCGCCACACATAGATCTGGTGGAATAAATGTAAGTCATATCAAACAAGAGTTATCAAGAGCGCCCGTTTTCACTTTTGATAATTTAAAAAAATCAGCTGATTTTATGGATTGGATTATCAAGAACTTTGACAAAATAAAAGAAGTTGCAGAATCAACTACCAGCCATGGAAAGCTTTTAAGAATAGATCAGTATCCTATTCAAAACTTCGTAGTCTTAGATTTTATATTAGACACAGGAAACGCAGCTGGTCAAAATATGGTTACACTTGCTGCTAAAAAAGCATGTGATTTTATAAAAGAAAAAACAGAAGCCGATTTCTTCCTAGAGTCTGGATTCAATAGCGATAAAAAAGCCTCAGCCCGAAATATGATTATGGGCAGAGGGCATAGCGTTATTGCAGAGACCACAATTAGCCATTCTGTTATTAGGAGCGTGTTGGACACCGATGTAGAAAGTCTAATAAAATATCAACAAATTGGACCGACCACAACTAGATTGGCTGGAACTGAGGGTTGTCACTTACATGTGTCAAACGCCCTTACCGCTATTTATTTAGCAACAGGTCAAGATACTGCGTGTGTTGCTGAAAATTCTATCGGACATTATCAAATCGAACCCTTAGATGGTGAAGTAAAGTTTAGACTTACTTTGCCAAGTTTAACTGTAGGAACGGTAGGTGGCGGCACAAGGCTAGCTCCTCAAAAGCAAAATCTTAAATTGTTGGGTTGTGATGAGGGTGACAATGCATCTAAAAAATTTGCAGAAATTATATGCGCATCTGCTCTGGCTTTAGAAATTTCGTTATTTTCAGCTTTAGCTTCTCATACATTTACACAGGCCCATATGAAATATGGACGATAGTTTAATTACATGTCCATTCTTGAAGATCCAAAATATTCATATTTGATTGGTAAGCAGTCTATCTTCTTCCGTTTTTGGAAAAAGATATTTTATTATTACTGTAATACTGTTTTTTCTTTATATACACCAGTTAAAATAAATGGAAGAGAAAATCTTCCTTTAGAATCTGCTATTTTTTGCAGCAATCATAATAGCCATATGGACGTAGCATTAATTAGTTCAGCCGCAGGAAAAAGCTTTAATCATTTTGGAATGCTAGCGGCAATCGACTACTGGTTTGATAGTAGAATAAAAAAAATACTAACAAATTTTGTAATGAATTTGATACCTATCGCTCGCAAGTCAAGCACTAAAGATGGCTCCATTAGCTTCCAAGATACGATTGCTCTTTGTAAGCGATTTATGGATTATGGTAATAGAAATATTGTCATATTTCCAGAAGGATCTAGAGGAGAGCCTGATAAAATTAAACCATTTAGAAATGGTGCTGCAAGATTTTCGCTTGCACTTAATAAGCCTATAGTACCGATATTTATATATGGATCTTTTCGGGCATGGCCAAGGGGTAAGGTGTTTATGCGGCCATGCAGAATAACGATAAATATACTTGAGCCTATTTATCCAAATGATTACATTTCCGAAGACAAAGCAGATGATTTGATTGCGAAGGAAATTACCAGTCATCTTGAAAAGATAATCTTAGCTGAAAGAGAGAGATATGCCTCAAGATAAGTTTTATGCAACAAAAAGCAATAAACGTTTACATAGATGGGGTTTTAAAGATTCAGGTTTTGAATTAACCGGTGAGAAAACCGTTACTTTTAGTGGGGATCGATATGAGGTGAGTGGAACGGAAATGCCAGATTTTATTCCATATATTGAGAGTGTATTGGGCATAGATTTTGATGAAGAGGATCAAATATCGCCTGTAGATAAAAAACCTTTTCAAGCCTCAAATTTAAGCCCTGAATTTTTTGACCAATTAAAAAGCTCTTTTGAAGAGGACAGATATACTGTTGATGGTATGGAAAGGTTAATCCATAGTCATGGGCAGGAGACTTTTAAGGATGTCTATAAGGTTTTATATAATTCAATCGAGCGAACTGTTGATTTGGTATTTTACCCTGAATCAGAAGATGAAGTAATATCCTTAGTTGATTTAGCAGTTAAATTCAATATTTGCTTAATTCCCTATGGAGGTGGTACCAATGTAACGCGCGCATTAACTATCCCTGAAAACGAGAATAGGTCAGTAGTTTCAGTAGATATGAGGAGAATGTCAAAAATCGAATGGATAAATAAAGAAGATAGAAGAGTTTGTGTCCAATCTGGAATAACAGGAGGAGATTTGATTGAACTTCTCAAAGAAGAAGGGTTTACTATTGGTCATGAACCAGATAGCGTTGAGCTTTCAACCGTAGGTGGTTGGATCGCTACGAATGCAAGCGGTATGAAAAAAAATCGATATGGAAATATCGAAGACATTGTTGAAAATATTAGCATGGTTTCACCTAAAGGCACCATCAGTCAAATCAATCCTATATCCAGAGGATCTATTGGCTTTAAACCGCAGAATGTATTGTTTGGTTCTGAGGGAAATATTGGTATAATAACCAAGGCTGTACTAAAGATTCATCAAATACCTAAGCTCCAAAAATATAATTCCGTATTATTTAAAAACTGGGGCGAAGGTGTTGCGTTTATGAAAGCTCTTTCCAAAACCAATTATATACCTGCAAGTGTAAGACTTGTTGATAATATCCAATTCCGATTTGGTCAAGCCTTAAAACCTCGAGCGGAGGGGTTTAAAAAACTTAAGAGCAATATAGAAAAATTCTTTGTGGTTAATATTAAAGGTTTTGATCCAGACAAAATGTGTGCCCTTACGATTGTTATGGAAGGGACGAAAGAAGAAGTCGATTATCAGCAGAAAAATGTTAATAAATTAGCAAAGAAACATAAAGGTCTAATTGGTGGTCCGGGAAATGGCAAAAGAGGTTATATGCTTACCTATGCAATCGCATATGTGCGTGATTTTGCGGCAAAGTATCAAATAATGGGTGAGACCATGGAAACCACGGTTCCTTGGAGCAAAATCCAAGATGTTATTGATGCAATGTCTAAAAGGATTGTTGATTTACACAAAGAGTACGATTTGCCTGGAAAGCCGTATATATCGTATAGAATCCCGCAGATTTACCACACTGGGGTATGTATCTATTTCATGCTTGGAATGTCTGTAAAAGGAGTTAAAGATCCAGAAGAAAAGTTTAGTAAGATAGAGCACTCACTGCGAGGAACAATTATAAAGCATGGAGGTTCAATCTCGCATCATCATGGAGTAGGAAAATTGCGTAAAGATTTTATTCCAGACATGCTTTCCAAAACCAGTATTCAGCTTATCAAGGAAATGAAGCAATCGCACGACCCTTCTAATGTATTTGGCTCTCGTAACGGAATCCTTGCTAGCGATATTGAGGAATAGTTATTTCTAATCGAACTTATATCATTACTGGTGCCTCCTCTGGCATAGGGAAATCACTATCTATTAAATTGGCAAAAACCTCTAACGTAGTATTGGCATCGAGAAATATTGATAAGCTTAATCAATTATCTAATCAAATAAACAATGATGGCGGGAGTTCTATAGCGGTTAAAACGGACATTACAAATCTAGATTCCTGTAAAAACATGCTGAATGAATCTGTTTCGGCTTTTGGTAAAGTTGATTCATTAATTTTAAATGCCGGTATAAGTATGTGGGCTAGGTTCGACCGTATAACCGACATTTCTCTTTTCAGCAATATAAATGAGATTAATTATCAGGGTTCTGTTAATTGCGTCTATTCATGTATTGATGAATTAAAGAAAAGTCGTGGTCAAATTGTAGCTATTACAACAGCCCAAGCATTAATTGGGTTTCCCAATGCATCTGCTTATTCAGCCTCTAAACACGCTTTGCACGGTTTTTTAGAAACATTGCAAATGGAATTAGGAAATACGATAAGCGTAAGCAATGTTTATCTTGGATGGATAAAAGGAACTAATTTACGAGCCAATGCTCTTGGTCCTGATGGAAAAAAAATTGGATCTAAACACCACAAGCATAGCAGTAGAGCGATAGATATTAATGATTGTACATCAAAAATAGTCCAAGGAATTGAAAAAAATAAAAGGAAAATCTATATACCTTCTTTTTTAAGATTCATTCCAATTGCAAAACTATTTTTTAGGAAATGGTTATTTAGAAAAATAACTAAAGTGACTAGTCAGGAAGAGAGTTAAGTTCTATAGTGTTTATTAGAATTTAAATATAAGAGATATACTGTTGAAAAAAATTTCACTTTTTACATTAATTTTTATACTTTTTTCCTGCGAGGACAATTCAACCAATACAGATGAAGCTAAGGAAGAAAATAAACCAATTGAATTCAGCAATCCAAGGAGAGCTACATTTGATGATGTGCGCTACGATTGGTCAGTCGATGGCAAATCGGTAAGACTTATAGGTGATAATATCGCTAGAGACGATAGCCTTCTGGTTTACAGAGAATTCAATGGTTATGGGTTTAAAACCCTAGACGTAAGTTACAATATCGGACAAGTGGATTCGGTCGTAATGATTTACGACGGGTGGAAGAAATTATCAGAAATAGATTACGATATTATTTCAAATAATGTTACAACCAATAAATTTGGAACCTTCAGCTATATATGGGATGGATTGAAAGTAAAAAAATACGAAGTTGATAATAATAACTATCTTGTTTCGGAAAGTGAATACGATGTCACCGGGCGACTTATTTATGAAAAAGTTTATATACGAGGCGACGCGGGTTCATTTTATGAGCAAAATTATGAATACGACACAAATTATAGGAACCGTCTTTTAAAAATAACTAGATCAAAGTTGGGCTTTTTAGCTCCACAAACTATGCAAGAGGTAACCTGGCAAGAAAATACTGCTAGAATCTTATATTATGCTGAAGGTGGAGATCTCCTAAGTAAAGCAGATATTACTGTAAATGAATTTGATGATTGGTTAAGCTTTAAATGGACAGCAATTGATGAAACACTACTTCAGGATGTCAAAATTACATACAAAATGGAAAGATTTATGCCTTATTACGTCCCAATTGCGAAACTTTCAAAAATATAAAAAGATGGAGTTATTAAAATAAAATATCTATTAAATACTTTTTTCTTACTATCTATTGCTTTAACTCAGGTTACTAGTCTAAAAGTAACTGTCCTTTCAACAATGGTTGCAGATTATGACTATATCGGTGAATGGGGTTTTGCTGCTATCATTGAATCAGATGGCAATCAAATCTTATTCGATACGGGATTTCGCCCAAATACCGTTTTGGAAAACGCCGATAGTCTAAATATTGATCTATCTCAAATTGAACATGTATTTTTAAGCCACAATCATATGGATCATGCTGGGGGACTTAAACAGCTCAGGCAAAAATTGATGATTAAAAATCCAAGAGCCATGAAGTTCGTGCATGTTGGAAAGGGTATTTTTCTTGATAGATTCTCAAACGGTGTTAATCGTAATACATTTAAGAAATACCGACGTGAATTGGAGGAAATTGGCATTGAGTTTATCATTCATGAAAAGCCAAAAGAAATTTTTCCAAATATATGGACCACTGGAGTGGTTCCTCGCATTTATAATGAAAAAAATTGGTCTGGTTTTAGAGAAATAGTGATAAATGGTGAAACAGTAGAAGATAATATTCCTGAGGATCAATCTCTGGCAATAGTAACCAAAAAAGGATTAGTTCTTGTTTCAGGATGCGGTCACGCTGGAATCGTAAATACGCTAGACCATGTTTCCAGTATTCATGGTAAGAATTCTAAAATAGTAGCTGCCCTTGGCGGATTTCATTTGTTTAACAAAACCAATAAGGATATTAGCTGGACTGCTAAACATATGCGAAAGCATGGGCTTAAGTATTTTTTAGGTGCACATTGTACAGGTATTGATGCTGTTTATCAGATCCGCAAACATAATAAAATGAAAAGAGAGAATTGTTCGGTTTCTGCTGTGGGTTCTTATTATGATTTAGACGAGGGTATGTACTCAGGTTTAATATCTAAATAATTCAGAGATAAAGTATTAAAGATTTAGTTTTTTAAGTGATTCTATTCTATTGATTAGAATCATATGTGGTACGGTAAGCGACCCCAAAAGAACTATTACATTATAAAGCACTTCTTCATTCATTCCTGTCAAAAATCCTGGATAAGGCAACACTTCGAATCTTAATTGAAAAAAAACAACAAGTACACTTACACTTGTTATTAAAACTAATCCCATCATACTATCGTTATTAATATTTGATTTCCATTCTTTAAAATGATGTACACTGTGAAGCCCCGCAAAATATGCTGCAAAACCGTAAAAAATACTCGAAAATAAACAGGTGATTAGATAAACACAGATTAGCAAGCTTTTTAATAGAATATTTCTTCGAGAAGAAAAACAAAATATCGATGATAAAAAGATAATTGTTATAAGATAAGTTCTGTTAAGAGTTATCTGGTTATTTAAAAAAATATTTAAAAACCATTCTGCACTATTGATATCAACTAGAAGTGGAATGCAAATAATCATTGATCCCCAGCCCAGTTTTGAAATTTGAGACTCATCTTTAAAATCGGAATCACCAAAATGGAAAGCCGAGTAGATCAAAAAAATTATAAATATAATTTCTGGGAAAAGAAAAAAAAGAATATAAAAAACAGTGGCAACGAATAGATAAATTATGAGCGATGAAATAAAATTTTTTGTTTTGAATATATTTTTAAGTATGAAAAAATCTAAAGCACCATGTGGAAGGCCACCTATTAATAAGATAGTAGCAAATATGAATACACTTATCTCAAGGTCATTAGAAAAAAACTGCTCTAATAATATCATCGCAAAAGAAAGCAAAAGATAGATTTTATATTTAAATATATAGTTCATGGCTGTTCTTAAGTAAATTAATCACTATTAAATGATTCTAAGCTTTCTGGCATTTAGGACAATAATAAATTCGCCTACTTGATGCTTGGCTTTTTAAAATAATATCTTTACATATATAGCAATGCTGGCCTTTTCTTGCAAAAACCATAAATCTTCTATTTTTAACAGTCTTATCAAGTTTTTTTAGCATTAGATCATCGTAAAAAATCGTTTCCCCTTTTTGCTTATATGCGCGCATTGAAACATCTTTAATATTAGTTGCGAGCAATCTATTCTGATCCACATTCAGGATGCTAGATTTATCATTATACATGCATTTTGAATAGAATAAGATTTCACTTCTTAAGTAATTGCCTAAGCCCGAAATAAAAGCTTGGCTTAAAAGCAGACCTGAAAATTGTCTATTTCTAAATTTATTACTTGTTAATCTTTCATAGATAAGGTCAGCTGTAGTTGAGTTATCCAATACATCGGGACCTAAGTTTTTTATGTATGGATGTTCATTCTCCTCGATGGTTTTGTATGCAGATATATCCGTAGCAGACCAAAGCCTAATGGCTTTTTTTTCTGTACAAAACTCTATTCTCAATGATCGATTATGATGCATTTTGGTATTAAGTCTATTTGAAGTCCAACGACCATAAAGCTGATTATGTGTAATAATTGAATAATCATTATTTAGTCTAATGACAACAGCCTTACCTTTTGAAAGAACTTCCTTTACTGATAACCCGCTAGTTCGAATTGAATCAAGAGATTGGTGATAAAACTTGGTAGATATTATTTTTTTATTCACAAGGTCTTTATTGATTGTGTCTACCATTCTTTTTGTTTCAGGTCCTTCAGGCATTGTATAAATTACAGTGAATATTTAAGAGTAAAATTAAAGAATTTTGATTTATTATTTTATTTAGTGTGACTAAAAAGCTAAAACTTAAAAATTTTTCAGAAGAAGACATTGATCGTATAATTCAAATGGCATGGGAAGACAGAACTACTTTTGATGTGATCGAAAAACAATTTGGCATTAATCAAGATGGCGTAATTAAAATAATGCGAAAAAATTTGAAGAGAAGATCGTTTGAGCTATGGAGGAAAAGAACTTCAGGAAGAAAAACAAAGCATAAATCCCTTGTAAATATCAAGCTTCCAAGATTTAAATCAAGCGACCAAAAATAATAATTAATTAATCAGATGAAAAATAACTTTCTTACTCTATTTTTACTGTTTTTCCTTTCTTGTCAGGATAAGAAAGAAATTGAATCTGAGATTTTTCAACCTTTAATTAATTGGGACCTCAACAATATAGGCGCCACTGAAATCAATGAGGATGACCTCAAATCTAGCTTAGAAAAAATAATATATTTTGATGATTTAAGAAGTATTGGTATTCTATACAATAATCAGTTGATTTTTGAGCATTATAACATTGGCGATACAACAAGCAAGTTTCCTGTGTATTCGATAACTAAAAGTGTTTTATCTGCTATTTTCGGTCAACTTATTGACCAGAGGATTATTAAAGATGAGTATGATAAAATTGATAAATATCTTGATTTAACAAGCATTAAAGACCCTGAAATTAAAACGCAAATAAAAATAGATAATCTTCTTTCCATGAATTCAGGCATTCAAGATGATACTTATTACATAAGAAGAAGCGATCCAATTCGGTATATTTTAGATAAGGATCTTTTATATCAGCCTGGAGATTGGTGGAATTATAGCTCTGCCGGTACACATGTCCTTTCTGCTATTTTTAGCGAAATAGCAAATCAAAACGCCGAAAATTATGCCAAAGAATACCTTTTTGGACCACTTGGAATAACAGATTTTTATTGGCAGTCAGATATTAATGGTTTAAGTAACGGGGGCTGGGGTTTATCATTGAGATTGAGAGATATGTTAAAATTTGGAAATCTTTATGTGAATAAAGGAAAATGGTATGACACTCAGCTTATTCCAAGATCATGGATCGAAAAATCAACCAGTAAAATTTCTACTTTTAGGAGTGGAAGTGGAGCCTGGGATTATTTACCTGATAATGAATCTGGTTATGGATATTTGTGGTGGGTGAATTCCATTGCCAATAAAGATGTTTTTTCAGCACTTGGCTATGGGGGTCAATATATTATATTGGATGATGCGCGTAAATTAGTTATTGCTATTGCTTCAAGAGAGTCTTCATCGCGAAATTATCGTCAAAGAATTAGCAATCTAGTATTTAACGAATTAATAACTATTTTCCCTAAGCTAGATACATAAATGTTTATTTAAAAAATAATTATTTATTTATTAAATAAACGGCGACTGTAGAGAACAATCCGCCTATGATTGTACTATATGCAATTGATTCGCCCAGAAATATTGACGCAGATAAAACTGCTGAAAAAGGAACTATAAACATAAATGATGACGCCTTATCAGATCCGAGCCTCATCGTTGTAATAAAATAAGCAGTAGTTCCCAGCCCTAAAGCTATAACAGATATTAAAATAAAATTAAACCAGAACAGAAAATCGTATTGAAAAATAGCAGTAACAGATTCTAGCGGAAATATTGGTAAAGCAATTAGCATAGCTATACCATAAACCCAGAAACTAAAATTTATTGGATGTAGTTCTTTATTTGCTTTTTGAGCAAAAATGGTTACTCCAGACCATAATATTGCTCCTAGCAAAAAATATAAATTACCAGATGATACAATGTTTTTTAGACTTATTTCCCATGCCCTGGTGAGTAAAATTCCTCCAAAAAAACCAACTATAAGCCCAAAGACCTCTTTAATGTGACTTTGTTTTTTAAATAATAATATTGTTAGCACATAGGTAAATAAAGGGCTTATTGTAGGAACAATCACCCCACCGAGACCTGAGAGTCCAATTTGAGTTCCCTTTAAATAATTGAAATTATAAAATACAATTAAGACGCTAGCCACGACTACGTGCCTTAGTGATTTTTGAGGAAATTTTAATTGGATTTTTAGAGATTTCATAATTATCAACATTGTTAAGACTGCTAATACAAATCTCCAAACAATTAGATCGCTTGGGTCACCATATCTACCTACTACTTTCGCCGCAGGCCACGAGATACCCCAAGATATCATCCCGGTAACCATTACAAAATATAAATATATATCTTTTAGCTTCATTATGATTAAGTAGTATAGTAAGGAAACGGATCTGTTTCACCCGCCCATATACTTTTCGTTTCGGATTTTATCTTATTCCATGAAATGTCTTTTTTCATAACAACAAAAGATAATATTATAGTCATTACTATCGTAAACAAATTTGATAAAAGAATTATATTTTAAAATATTATGGTTAATATGAATAAAAAATGCGTGCAAGAAGAGTATGCGCAAAAATCAATTTGTTATGGATGTGGTCCGTTAAATAAAAATGGTCTTCAAATTAAATCATATCGGTCGGATAAAGGTTTAGACCTTTGGTATGACCCTAAAGCTGAGCATCAAGCATTTCCTGGCGTTGTAAATGGCGGTATTATTGGTACTATTTTTGATTGTCATGGCAATTGGACGGCAGCAATATCAATATTTGATAGTCAGATCTTGAGAAGATTCCCGTCAACTGTAACCGCAAATTTTTCAGTTAACTTGCTAAGACCTACTCCATTTGGCGAAACATTATACTTTACAGGTGAAACACAAACCCTTTCAAAAAATAAAGCTGAGGTTGAGATGAATCTTTACGCTGGGAAATTGCACTGCGCTTCAGGAAAAGGGTTATTTGTAGCAGTAAAAGACGGTCATCCAGCTTTTCATCGCTGGTAGGTTGCATTAACAATTTTATAAATAATTGATACAATAAATAAACATTAGCTAATGAGGTATATATAATGAAGATTTTAGGAATTGAACACATAGGAATAGCAGTAGAAAGCATTAAAAATTCAGCACCGTTTTGGAAGCATGTGTTGGATATATCGCACAGCTCGACAGAGAGGGTTGAAAAAGAAAAAGTTATCACTGATATTTATGATACTGGGAAAGGAAAGGTGGAATTATTAGAGTCCCTTGACAGCACATCCCCAATTAAAAAATTTATAGAAAAAAGGGGTCCTGGAATACATCATGTATGCTTTGAGGTAGATGATATAAATAATGCAATAAAAGAACTTAAAGAAAATAATATTAATATTTTAAAGGATGAAGCAAACATTGGAGCTGAAGGCTATAAAATTGTTTTTATTCATCCAAAAAGCACTGGTGGAGTCTTAGTGGAGCTAGCAGAGAAACCTTAATCAATTTCCTCTGCGATTTTTTGAATTAACTTCCAAGATTTTCTAATATGATTAATGGTTCCTGTGGTTTGACCAATGCTGAATCTAAGTATGTACTCGTCGTTTATCTTTGTCCTTGTTATATAAAGCTTACCTGTTTGATTAATTGCTTCGTGAAGTCTGCGGTTAAATTCACTGCCTTTTTTGTGTTTAAAGCATATCAGGTTTAGTGGAACCGGTGCTACAATTTCAAAATTATCATCTCTTTCGATCCATGCTTTTAGTTTTTGTGTGTTGTCAACATCCTCTCTTATGTACTTTTGCAATCCTTCGATTCCATAATAATTTATAACTTGCCAAAGCTTGAGACCTCTAAACTTTCTACCAAGTGGTATACTCCAATCCATATAATCTATTACCTCACCCGTTTCTGAGCCCTTATTTTTTAGATATTCAGGGACAACTGACATCGCGCTAGTAATCTTATTTCTATCATCTATAAATAATACGCTACAGTCAAAATTTGTAAGCATCCACTTATGGGGATTGAAAGTATAGCTACTTGCATACTCGAGACCATCTTGTAAGTATCTAAATTCTGGACATAAAGCGGCAGCTCCTGCCATAGCAGCATCAACATGAAGCCAAATATCATATTTTTTACAAATCTTACCAATTTCTAAAATTGGATCCATCGCTGTTGTGTTTGTGGTGCCAACTGAAGCGCATACAAACGTTGGTATGTATCCATCCAAAATATCAATTTCAATTTGTTCTTTTAGTTTCTCAGGCTTCATTGCAAATGCCTCATCTGCTTCAATAACGCGGAGGCTATTTTTTCCTAGACCGGCAACTTTTACCGCCTTTTCTATGGATGAGTGTGAGTGTGAGGATACATAGGATGTAAGTTTGCTTTTAGTTGCAATTGAATTAAACTCACCATTTGAGCTATATTCTCGTGCACCTATTAATGAAATGAGCGTGGAACTTGATGCTGTGTCCTGGATAACGCCACCACCATTTGTTGATGATTTGAATTTTTCAGGCATACCCATCATATCGACTAGCCAATCCAAAACGTGGGTCTCTACTTCAGTGCACGATGGGCTTGTCTCCCAAAGCATTCCAACTATACCCGTACCAGTTGCTATCATGTCAGCAAGAATTGCAGGGCCGCTGGACGCGCACGGGAAAAAAGCATGAAAATTTGGAGATTGCCAATGAGTCATTCCCGGCATCATGATGTCCATATCAGATAGAATATCGTTATAGCTTCTTCCTTTGATTGGAGGATCTTTTGGAAGATTTGATCGTATTTCTCCTGGCTTTACTTGCGATAGGACAGGGTAATCTTCTATGTTTTCGTAATACTCAACCAGCCAGTCTATAACCTTGTAACCTTGTTTACGAAATTCATCTGTTGTCATGTGTAATTTTGAAGTCTTATTCATTCTTTACCTAAAAAATATTATTTAATTTACATTATAATTTAAACGCTAATATGGTTACACTAAAAGACATAGAATCAGCGCACGAAAGAATTCGACCCTTTGTACATCGTACGCCCATTTTAACAAATTCTAGTATTAATAAATTAGTCGGAGCCGAACTATTCTTTAAATGTGAGAATTTTCAAAAAGCCGGTTCATTTAAAATAAGAGGTGCTACCAATACAGTAGAGCTTCTATCAGATGCTGAATTTAATAAAGGTGTTGCGACAACTTCATCCGGCAATCATGGCGCAGCACTCTCTATGGCCGTTTCAAGACGTGGTGGATCAACAAAGGTCGTTATGCCACATAATACACCTAAAATTAAAGTAAATAATGTTAAGCGTAACGGTGGTGAGGTTATATGGTGTGATCCTGATCAAAAGTTCCGAGAAAGCGTGTTGCGAGATGTAGTTGATAAAACGGGTGCAACTGTCGTTCATCCATATAATGATGAACGAATAATATCTGGTCAAGGTACGTGCGCAAAGGAGATGATTGAAGATGTGCCTCTTTTGGATTGCATAGTTTCTCCCGTAAGCGGAGGTGGATTGTTAGGTGGTACTCTAATTGCAGCAAAGAATATGAAAAATAGTATCAAAGTTTATGGCGCAGAACCGGAGGAAGCGGATGATGCTTATCAGTCACTAAAATCTGGTAAAATCATTCCAAACAAGACAATTAATACTGTATGCGATGGACTTCGAGCTGAAATTGGATCAAAAACCTTCCCGATCATTCAAAGCTTAGTGGACGAAATAATACCTATTTCAGAGAAAGATATCGTTGACTCTCTTCAAATGATATGGGAAAGAATGAAAATTATCGTTGAACCTTCGTGCTCAATAAGTTTAGCCCTGATATTAAAAAATAAGCCTATCTTTAGAGGTAAAAATGTTGGCTTAATCATGTCCGGTGGAAATATCGATCTAAATAATTTGCCGTGGAAATCTTAAAAATGCGTATCTATTTATTATTATTTCCTTTTTTATTTGCCCAAGAAAATACCCAGCAAGTAGAAATTAATATATCTACAACTGTGGATATTGCTTTTGCGGGAAAAATTTTCCTCAATACAACCCAGTATGCGTCAAAAGGATTATACAAAGAAGAGGTAGAGTCAAAATATGAAAAATTTTACATCAGAATGTTTGCTGGTGGAAACAAAATTGTTGGTAAAATATTAAGCCAGGAAGAACAATCATTATTAATGTATAGTAAATCAGAAAAAAAATATTCCGAAGAAATGTTTCAGGATATAAAAAAAAATAACGGTATTCCAACGCTTAAAGATATCACAAAGATGAACCCTGGAGGTGAAAGAGGCAATGACAATTCTTCAGATACCACTAGCACAACAAGCCAGGCTCAGCCAGATAGGGAGATCGCTCGATCAATTTCAAATGATTCTTATGATATAAATGGTTTTAATTGTCAAAAGATTACTACAAGAATATCTGATGCAAATGGCTCTGTTTTAATAGAAGAGTGGATTTCAAATGATACATCTTTATTTATTTTTGTCAACAATGAAATATCCTCCCTAACAGCTTCTTACGGCGGTACTCATAACAAATCTGGTGATTCCGCTAACTGGATAAAGGCAATAGATCCTAATAAAAAGATTACAACTATACCAGGAGAGATCATCAAAAGCAGTATAGTTTGGAAAAACGATGAAGGAAAAAACACTTTCTCCATGACGAGAGAAGTTTTGTCTGCAGTTTTTTCCGATTTCAATTCCAGTGAATTTAAAATATCAAATAAATTCAAGAAAGTATCAGAACTCGATTAACGCAATTATTTATAACCTTGTTGCAACCAATTAAAGATACTGTAAAAAATATCCCAAAGGATCCTGGTGTTTATTTTTTTAAAAATAATAAAAATGATATCATTTATATAGGAAAGGCAAAAAATATACGAAATAGAGTTCGAACCTATTTTCAAAAAAATAAATATCAATCTCCAAAAAATATTTCCATGATTAAACGTATTGTTGATATAGAGTGGATTGTAGTTCGTAACGAAGTAGAGGCGCTTTTAACAGAAGCCAATCTCATTAAAAAGCACCAGCCTTTTTATAATGTTAATTTAAAAGACGATAAGTCATTTCCATTCATAAGAATAACAAATGAACCCTACCCAAGAGTTTTTATTACTCGAGAAATCGTACGTGACGGTTCAAAATATTTTGGACCTTATACTGACGTGATCTACTTACGAAGAACACTAAAAGCTATACGCAGAATTTTCCCTGTCAGGAGTTGTGATTTTTTTATTGATGAGAATGTAATTCAAGAAAAAAAGATAAGTCTGTGCTTGGACTATCATATAAAAAAATGTGAGGGACCTTGTGAAGGCCTTGTTAGTTCCCACAAATATAATGAAATGATAGATAGTATTATTTCATTTCTGCATGGTAAAACTAAAAAATCAGAAGATTACATTAACAATCAAATGAAATTAGCCGCAAAAGAGTTGCGGTACGAGGATGCTGGTATATTTAGAGATCAATTGCACGCTATGCGGGAGTTTATGGATAAACAAATCAAAATAAATGCAGATTTTGATGACAGAGATATTATAGGTTTTTCAAAACAAAATGATTTTGGTATAGTCGTAATAGTTAGAATTAGAAATGGTAGAATAGCTAGTCGTGAAAAATTATCTTTAAACAATCTCGATAACAATGATAGCGCAGTAATACGCACTGTAATTACTCAGTTTTATTTAGATACTGATTATATACCCTCAGAAATATGTTGTCAATATAAACCCGATTCAATCGATGAGTTATCAAAATGGCTGAAAGAGAAAAAAGGGAAAAATGTAAAAATTATTGTACCACAAAAAGGGGAAAAGGCAAAACAGGTTCGCCTCGCCCATCAAAATGCAAAATTATTACTTGGTGAATGGATTTTGAATAAAAAAAAGCGTAAAGACCTTATACCTAAAATGATCAAGCAGCTTCAAGATGATCTGCAATTGAAAGGAGCTCCTAGAAAAATTGAATGTTTTGATATATCGCACTTAGGAGGCACCAACACTGTGGCTTCAATGGTTTCTTTTTTTGATGGAAAACCAAAAAAAACTGAATACAGAAAATATAATATTAAAACCGTTTCAGGAATTGATGATTTTGCATCTATCAGAGAAGTAGTTTTACGTAGATATAAACGATTAAAGAATGAGGATAAGGGTTTTCCTGACTTGGTAGTGGTTGACGGCGGTAAAGGACAACTATCAATGGCCGTATCAGCCTTAAGAGAGCTAGGGTTAGAATATATTCCCACTATAAGTCTTGCTAAAAAATTAGAAGAGGTGTTCGTACCTGGCCAGTCAAATGCGCAAACGATACACAAGCAATCACCTGGTTTAATATTATTACGTCAAATTCGCGATGAAGCTCATAGATTCGCAATAGAGTTTCAAAGAGAAAAAAGAAAAAAATCTATAACTAAATCTGCGTTCTTAAGTGTAAAAGGTGTGGGTATTAAAAAATCACAATTCTTGTTATCTGAGTACAAGGATATGCGTATTATTGCTGGTCTTGAAATCGATAAGCTGGTAAATGAGCTAAAAGTACCTGCTTCTTCAGCTAAAGAAATTATTCAAATAGCGAAGAAAATTATATCTTAAAATTATTTTTTTTCATCCATTCATCGGAAACAAATTTGCTCATGTAGTTACGTATACCGTCAGCAAGTATACATAAGCATTTTTGTCCCTTTTTGAGAGACTTAGCTTCCTCAAGAGCTGCCCAAACTACTGTACCGCTTGAGCCGCCGCATAGAAGCCCCTCTTTTTTTATTAACTGTCTAGCTATATCAAATGAATCTTCATCATTTACCTTGACGTATTTATCTATTAGGCTATTGTCGAGAACATCTGGGAAAAAGTCATAACCTATACCTTCAACCTTATATGGAAATACTTCATTTCCACCACCCAGGATAGACCCAAATGGATCAGCTCCAATGATTTTAATCTCAGGATTTTTTTGTTTTAAATATTTAGCAATACCTGTTATCGTACCACCTGTACCAACTCCCGAAACTATCATATCAATTTCTCCATTAAAATCTTCCCAAATTTCAATGGCCGTACCTTTTTCATGGGTATCTGGATTATCATCATTTCCATATTGATCAAGAATATGAGCATTGGGCATTGATTCGCATAATTTCTTTGATACCTGAAATAATCCTTCCGGATCATCATGACCTGCTTCCGTTGGAGTTCGGATAATTTTTGCACCCAACGATTTGAGAGTCACCTCTTTTTCCATGCTCATCTTTTGTGGCATAACAATAATCATTTTATAGCCTTTTACCGCAGCAGCTAACGCAAGACCAATTCCAGTATTTCCCGACGTGGGTTCAATTAATGTGTCGCCTGGTTTAATTTTTCCACTTTGTTCAGCACTTTCAATCATTTTAAAACCAATTCTGTCTTTTACAGACCCACCTGCATTTAAAAATTCACACTTTGCGTACATTTCGCAGTCTAGCTTGTTACCTATTACATTAAGCTTGACAACTGGAGTCTTACCAATTGTCTCTAAAATATTGCTATGTATCATACTGTATTCTTTTTTATTTACTAAATTTATACAATTAAATGAATTAATTTTTATACAACTTATATGCCCAATATACTTATCATATCCGCAACCAACGATAATAATTTGGAATTATCCAATAAACTTCAGGCCTTTTTAAGTGAACTTCAAGTTGAATCAAAAGTAGTGAGTTTGGAAAATCTAGATCTTCCTCTTTTTGGCGGTAAAACAGATGTTGAAGATAGTATAATCAAGGATTTTGTTAGAGATTTGTCAATGGCAAAGGGATTGATTTTTTGTGCACCGGAATATAATGGTGGGGTTCCACCGGTATTATCAAATGCTATAACCTGGGTTACCGTTAAAACACCTGAATGGAGAGACGCTTTTTCTGGAAAATTTGCTTTAATTGCAACTTCAAGCGGAGGCCAAGGAAACCGTTTCTTAACAGCTTTTCGTTCTCAATTGGAGCATTTGGGCGTTAATGTCCTAGCTCGAACTATATCCTATCAACAAGAAAAGCCCCTGAAAGAAGATTCTGTAAAAAAAATCCTTCAAGGGCTAATCGGTATTACAGGTGACTAATACTACAATATTTTAATGTATTTTAATTTTATTCACTTCCGGCTTTATTTCTTTTGCTTTCGGAATATTAATTAAAAGTGTACCATTTTTGTACTTAGCGCTAATTTTCTCAGGAAGTACAGAATCTGGTAGCGTGAAAGATCTTTCTATATTACCTGACCGTCTTTCGTTGATTGTATAGTTAGAGTCTGCATCATCGTTTTGCACAGCCGCTAATTTTAACAAACCATCTTCAACTGATAGGCTGATATTCTTTCTTTCAAATCCTGGGAAATCAGCTTTTAATTCGAACTTAGTTTTGTCCTCTAATATATCAACTGCAGGCAAATCATTTGTTTTGTACGAATTTATGTTCCAACCATCATTAAAAATATTATTGATCATTTGATCAAAATCATTTATTGATAGATGTCTGGGTTTCCATTTAATTAAAGTCATTTCTGACTCCTTTCTTTATATTAATTATTAAATTCAATTATATATATACAATTGTTGTGCCATATTATATCTTTTGTCAATAATTCATATAATAATGACTATTTGTCATATGTAACTGTAAATATGGCATATTATTTGTCAATAATTGAACAATTGATAATTTTTTATTGATTATGATGAATAGACTTGTGGAGGGGTAAACTTAAATAGTAATTTGATTTTTAATATTTTAACATGAATAAACAAATTACAGCTTCAAACAGAAAAGCTTATCATGAATACAACATTTTGGATAAATATGAAGCTGGCATTGAGTTATTTGGAACAGAAGTAAAAAGTTTACGTGAAGCGCAAGCCAATCTTAAGGAATCCTATGTTGTCATACGCAAAAATCAAGCCTGGGTTAGCGGTATGCATATAAATCCCTATTCGAATACTGGTCATGAGGGTCACGATCCAATACGTAATAGGCGACTTTTATTGAATAAGAGAGAAATATTAAAAATAAAACAGGCTATCGATCAAAAGGGGTTAACAGCGGTTCCTTTGAAACTGTACTTTAATAATAATGGCTGGGCTAAGCTTGAAATAGGTTTGGCAAAAGGTAAAAAAATATATGATAAAAAATCCTCAATTAAGGAAAGAGACATAAAAAGAGATATGCAGCGCGAGCTGAGAGACAGGTATAAATAATGAAATACTCACTTGGAGATCAATTAGGTTTAATTAAGAGAGGTGTTGAGGAAATTATTCCTGAAGAACAGTTAATTGAAAAAATAAAAGACTCAATTAAAAATAATAGCCAGCTTCAAGTTAAGCTTGGATGTGATCCCAGCCGACCAGATCTTCATGTTGGTCATGGAGTTGTTTTGCGCAAACTGCGTCACTTTCAAGATCTAGGTCACCAATCAATACTGGTAATTGGAGACTTCACAGCCATGATAGGTGATCCTTCTGGACGAAATAAAACACGACCACAATTAACCCTTGAAGAAGCCATGGACAATGCGCAATCCTATATTGATCAAGCCTCTCAGGTATTAGATAAAGAGAAGCTTAAAATTGTATATAATTCCCATTGGTTGAATAAGATGAATTTTAGCGATGTTATAAAACTTTCAAGCCATTATACTGTTGCACGAATGCTTGAAAGAGACGACTTTACAAAACGTTATCAATCTGAAGTGCCGATATCAATCCATGAATTCATGTATCCCTTGGCGCAGGCAATGGACTCTGTGCACTTAAAAGCAGACATTGAACTAGGTGGAACCGATCAAAAATTTAACCTCTTAGTTGGAAGAGATCTTCAAAGAGAATATAAACAGAACCCTCAAGTAGTGATCACACTTCCATTGTTGGAGGGAACTGATGGCAAGGATAAGATGTCAAAATCATACGGAAATGATATTGGTCTTACGGATTTACCCGAAGATATGTATGGTAAAGCCATGTCGATCACGGATAATATGATAATTAAATATTTAACTCTTGCAGCTGATGGAAATGATGAGGTTGTTAAAATGGTTGAATCTGATTTAAATAATCCTGAATATAATCCGCGTGATGCAAAAAGACTGCTGGGTCGAACTTTGGTCGAACTCTATTACGATAAAGACCAAGCTGAAAAAGCTCAAGAACATTTTGATAAGGTCATAGTAAATAAAAATACACCTGAGATCATACCTGAATATCGCGTTAAAAGTGAAATGTCGATTGTTGACATCCTGCATGATTCGGAAATTGTAAAAAGTAAAAGCGAAGCGAGAAGGCTTATTAATCAGGGCGCTGTAAGTATTGGTGGTGAAAAAATTGTCGATGCTAATTTTTCCCTGAATAATAAGGTAGATGGTATTATTAAAGTTGGAAAAAGAAGATTTTTGAAAATAGTTTGATAAATAAAATAATATTTATATCAATTACTAGCATTTCTCTTTTCTCATGCTCAAAATCAAGCAAAACAAAGCTTGTCGTATATATAGTTTCAGATCAACTAACACCAGATTTGCTAAATAAATATGATTCCCTATTTACCGGTGGTTTTAGATGGCTTAAAGATAACGGAATAGACTATACTAATACCTTCCATAATCATGGAAAAACGAATACTGGTCCTGGTTACTACGCTTTATCAACAAGTATATATCCCGGCAAAGGCGGTATTATTAGTAATGATTGGTACGATAGAGACATAAAGAAAGCTGTAAATGTCGTTGAAGATACTAGTGCTGTTAATTTTTCCGGCAAAGGAAAAGGCAGATCTTTTAAAAATATTAGAGCCTCAACTCTTGCTGACTGGATTAAAGATGATAACCCAAAGTCAAAGGTAGTGTCTATATCTGGAAAAGATAGGGGGTCTATTCTTATGGCAGGTAAAAATCCCGATTTAGCTCTTTGGTACAATAAAGATGGAGGATATACCTCGTCAACATACTATTTACCTGCTATGCCAGTATGGGTAAGTGATTTTAACAAAAATTTAAATGTTCGTTCTTATAAGGACAGCACTTGGTCGCTATTAAAAAAACAGCAAATATATAAAGAGTATGCTAGAGCAGATGATTTTAACGGTGAAAAGATTGTTTCTAAGAAAAACGGAGCTAAATCAACCTTACCGCTTAATTTTGGTGAAATGTCAACAAGGTCTTTGTTGAATGGTTTTTATGAATATCCTCAGGGAGACAGATCGCTAGTCAGTCTCGCTATCGAGTCCATATCAAGACTAAAACTAGGAAGTGATGATCATACTGATATATTATTTTTAGGTCTCTCTGCAACAGATGGCGTAGGCCATCATTTTGGCCCAAACTCCGTAGAACAGCTTGATAATTACTTGAGATCGGATAAAAATCTAATGCATTTAATTGATTATATCAGTGCCGAAATTGGAATTGATAACGCTCTCTTTATTTTAACCAGTGATCACGGCGTTATGGCATTACCCGAATATTTGCAGTCACAAAAAATAAGCTCTGGTAGAGTTTCGGCGTCCCAACGAAAAAAAGTGTATGCTAAAATTTTAAATCAAATTGAACAAGCCATTGGAAAGGATAAGTTCGTACAGTATGGCAATGCTTTTTATTTTAATAGAGAACTATCAAAAGAAGAGCGTGAAGTCGCAATACAAATCATAAAAAAAGCAGTTCTTAATATAAATGGAGTGAAGGAAGCTTTGAGCATTGACGAAATTGTAAATTTACCTACTAGTAAATTAAATAACCGGCTTAAGAATATGATTCATCAAGAAAAAAGTCCTGATATATATGTTTTATTGAAAGAAAATTGGTTATGGAAAAGAGATTATGGCTCTAGTCATGGCTCTCATTATGATTACGATTCACATATTCCATTGATAATATCAAAAAATAATTTAGTTATGAAGAAAAATTCCAATAATGTTAGTACTGTTGATATTCCTGTAACTATTGCTAAAATCTTAGATGTTAATTATCCGGTAAATGTTGATGGTATACCTATTAAGGTAGACTTTCACTACAAATGAAATATTCAAGAATTATTTTTTTTTGATATTTACTAACATACTGTCAAGGAAGTAGATTTTTCTGTTTATATTTTTAATTTTTTAATTTTTGGAGTATTAGTATGTCCGATAATGTTAAAGAGTACACTAACGATGATTTTAAATCTGAAGTAGTAGAATCTGATGCACCAGTTCTTGTTGATTTTTGGGCTGAATGGTGTGGTCCTTGCAAAGTTATAGCTCCTGTTGTTGAGGAGCTTGCAAATGATTATAAGGGTAAAATTAAATTCGGCAAAGTAAATGTAGATGATAATAATATGGTGGCTAGCGAATACGGTGTAAGAAGTATACCTACTTTGCTTATTTTTAAAAATGGATCAGTAGTAAATCAAATAGTTGGTGCTGTTCCAAAAGAAAAAATAACTGATATTTTAGATACGGTTATTTAATTATCAACTAATTAATATGAATCGAAAGGTTATTATTATAGGATCCGGACCAGCTGGTTTAACAGCTGCTCTGTATACCGCTCGTGCCAATTTAAAGCCTTTAGTTTTTGAAGGAAGTCAGCCTGGAGGCCAATTAACTATCACAACAGACGTTGAAAATTTTCCAGGATTTCCTGATGGAATTATGGGTCCTGAATTAATGGATCTTTTTCGTAAACAAGCAGAAAGATTTGGCGCCGAGTGCTATTTTGAACACGTTACCAAGGTAGATTTTAGCAAAAATCCTTACAAGGTATGGGTTGGAGATAAAGAATACAGTTCCGAATCAATTATCATAGCTACAGGCGCAACTGCCAAAATGCTTGGCCTTGAAAATGAAAAGAAGCTTATGGGATTTGGGGTTTCAGCTTGTGCTACGTGCGATGGTTTTTTCTTTAAAGATAAAAAAGTTCTTGTGGTTGGCGGTGGAGACTCTGCGATGGAAGAAGCTACATATCTCACTAAATTTGCTTCTGAAGTAGTTATCGTTCATAGAAGGTCAGAGTTTAGAGCATCTAAGATTATGATCGATCGTGCTATGAACAATCCAAAAGTAAGGGTTTTATGGAATTCAACTGTTGTAGATATTTTAGGATCACAGGAAAAAGGTGTTCATGCTGCATCTATAAAGAAGACAGATACTGGTGAAATTTTTGAAGAAAAGTGTGATGGTGTTTTTATGGCTATTGGTCATAAGCCTAATACGGACTTATTTGCTGATACTCTCGAGACTAATGAGAGCGGCTACTTAGTTACAGCTGCAGATACCACTGCTACGAATATCGATGGTATCTTTGCATGTGGAGATGTTCAAGATCATTCTTATCGCCAGGCAATTACGGCAGCTGGTACTGGTTGTATGTCTGCTATTGATGCCGAACGTTATTTAGAAAATAATAGTTAATAATAATTAATCTTTCTTTTCGTCTTCAAAAATGGAGGTGAAATGTCAAAAAAATCAACTTTAATCTTAGAATTAAAGAAAGTTCAGAGATTAGTAAGCGGTACTCCCGTTTTGGATATTCGTCATCTAAAATTTCACAAGGGAACTATTTACGGAGTAGTCGGAGCGGTAGGGTCAGGAAAAACCTCTTTGCTGAATATCCTATCAGGTTCATCCAAACCTGATAGGGGATCTGTGTTATATGATTACGAACCATTTAAAAAAAGTTTTCTGGGAAGGTCATTAATACCTGAAGATGTTGCTCATGTAAACTTCCAAAAAATAGACAACCATACAGTTAAATCTCTTTTTAAAAGATCAAACGCCTCACAGGTTTTGTCTAATTATTTTTCTAACCTTTCAACAGATAAAATATTAGATAGCTACGTTAAAAAATTAACGAACGGAGAAAAGAG